>Ga0209268_1000157_pt1 | contig 37872 bp, 35 predicted proteins | sample GraSoiAngelo_143_FD_185900 | JGI IMG/M metagenome (GOLD analysis project Ga0209268, IMG submission 185900) | Grasslands soil microbial communities from the Angelo Coastal Reserve, California, USA - 14_1009_02_30cm (SPAdes) (version 2) | ecosystem: Environmental > Terrestrial > Soil > Grasslands ... | reverse complement strand
GAGATCGAGGGTCAGGTGAAGGACGCGGTCCGCAAAGGGGCCCGCGTCGAAGTCGGTGGAAAGCGCCTTCCCGGTCCCGGTTGGTTCTACGAGCCGACGGTGCTCAGCCGGGTCACGAGGACGATGCGGGTGCTGCGCGAAGAGACGTTCGGTCCGGTCGCACCAATCCTCGCCGTCCCGGACCTCGACGCCGCGGTGCGTGAAGCGAACGATTCCGAGTTCGGGCTGGGCGCAAGCCTCTGGACCCAGGACCTGAAGCGGGCCGAGGGACTTGTGCGGCAGATCGACTCTGGAATGGTGTTCGTCAACGGCGTCGTGAAGTCAGATCCACGGATGCCCTTCGGCGGCGTCAAGCACAGCGGCATCGGCCGCGAGCTGAGTCGCTACGGGCTCCTCGAGATGGTGAACATCAAGACGGTGCAGGTCTTCCCCGCGAAGGGCACGAGCCAAACCGCGCAAACAGTCGAATGAGGCAGTGACCGGCTCCGTCCGGGGCAGGCTCGATCGTCCGCAGCGGATCCTCCATCGACTCGAATGCCGAGGTCGACAATCTCAGCATTTTGTTAGGCGCGATGCGTCCGGCTACGAAGACGGCGCCGAGAGAACGCTGAGGGGATGAGCACATCTGCTGAGGACCGAATCTAAGAGTTTGCCATATTTGTCCCTGTTGCGAACCCGCGACCGGTCGACGGCGGAAAATGCAGCTTCCGGTGTTCCGAAGCGAAATCGGCACAACGAAGAACTATCTGCCGATCGTACGACCTCATTCCGGCGGTTTGCCGACGCGAAAGTGAGCATTGCGCATGAGGATGTGTCGGCCCGCGATCCATGTTCCGCTTACGGCGGGATTCTCTGCGACCCTAGGGAATCCGAAGGCGGTTGTATCCACTCTATGAATTCCCCGGTTTCCTTCATGACAAAGGGATTGATTCGGAACCCGGTCCCGAATAGCCGTCCTCCCGGTCCTCGACCGACCTTTGTGATCCACTGATAGCCGAAGTCGAAATCGCCTTCATTCCACCAGTCCAAAAGGACGACATCAATAGCGTTCTCCTGCGGATGCACGATGTAGAGGGCCTGTTCGAGCCCGCCCAAGTTGTGATAGACGGAGACCAACATGATGACTTCCGGAGTCGCTTTAAAGGCCTCCGGGAACTCGAACGAATAGCGACCCTGTTGCCAAGTGGCCGGTATGTCTACATTCGCGACAAGACCGGTAGTGTAGCAGACCGGGTCGCCCGGCTCGACGTCAGGAAGCCAGTCAATCGGTCCTAGTTCGCCTGTATCGAAGACGCTCATCCGGACGAGGTCCCACCGGCGGGGCTTTCGCTGCTCGCCGACATGCCTCCACAAAAGAAGTTGGTCATTGGTAGCCCTTGCTACGTAGCAGTAGAACCCCAAGCCCAGGTAACGCGGAGTGTTTTGGCCCTCAGGTAAGAGCGCTGAACCCCAAGTAGAACTTCCGGTCTTGGCCCAGCGAAGAGTTATGCCCGATGGGCCCTCGAAGTTCGGGAATTCAGGAGTGAACCAATGAGTCGGTCCTGGCACTCCTTTCAAGACTTCCGCCAGTTGGCCCCATTCTCCGGCCGACACTTCCACGAACCGTGGATGCGAAAGCCGGGCAATCAAAGTTGCGAAGGCATGTCCAGGAACTGTGCACGCCCCAAGGCCCGCGCCTCCGGAAGGAGCAGCTTTCTCCCCAGAGACGCGTGCCTGGGCTAGTGGAGGTCCGGATCGAGCTCCAGGGGAAACAGCGGATTCGGTGCTCGGGAAGAACGCTGAGGGGGAGATTCGAACTCCCGAGGGCCTTGCGGCCCACCAGATCTCAAGTCTGGCGCGTTGGACCGGGCTTCGCTACCTCAGCGGTTCGCCATCGCCGGAACCCGGAAATACCTTCTCTCCTCCGAGGCGGGACGACCGCAATGGGGCCACGTCCAGCTCGAAGGCGACCACGGGCTGGACGAGTGTGTAGGCTTCGAGGATCCTCGGATGGACCTCGCCGAATCGGCCCACATCCCGCCCGTGGAGGAGGACGGAGGCGGCTCGGCCCGGGATGAAATTCGCGTCGTCGACGGCGGTCACCTCCCCCGATTGCCCAACGTCGCGCAGGAGGCTCAGGACCAAAGACTTCGCCTCAGTGAATGCGGCCTTGTGGTGCATCGCCGCGGCGGCGATTCGTCGAACGTTCTTTGCGCCGAGGACGACGTCGGCCGTCTCGAAGACCCGCTGTGGCAGCTCCCGATGTTTGTTCAAGCGAAAGATGTTCAGAAGGGCCGGAAGCAACGAGGACCTCAGGGTGGTGAACTCCTCCCCCAGCGGGTTGAGCACTTCGACCCGAGGAGGCGTCTGGACAGGCTCCTTCGCCGAGGCGATCGTCAGCGACATCACCTCTTGGTAGCCGTACCCGATGAGGAGCGTCCGGAGCGTCTCCCCGAACTCGTTCGCGGCGAGCGGCGCTCCGATCGTCATGCCTTGTGGCAAGCCGCGAGGGTAGCGGTCGTAGCCCGATGCGATCGCGAGATCCTCGGACAGGTCTACTTCGTGCAACAGATCGAGTCGGTAGGCCGGCGAGCTGGCCATGATGACATCCCCTTCGGCCCGTGCATCGTGTCGCATCCTTTGGAGGAATTCGACCGCCTCGTTCGGTTTCAACGAAAGTCCGAGAAGATCGTTCGCGCGGCGCACGTCTAGCGTGTGCGGTCGTGGTGTGAGGTCCGGCGTCTCAATTGTCCGGTCGTGATATTTCGTGCGGACCAGTTCGATTTTGCCACCGCGCTCGGCGAGCGACGTGGCGATGATGGTGAGGCAGCCCCCGACGGCCTCGAGTTCCGTCCCCGTGATATCGATGAAGACGTTCCGGGTGTCAGGTGTGAGCTGGGTCAGGACTCCGTTGATGATTGGAGGGAAGCTCAACACGTTCCCCTTCGCATCCGTGATGATCGGGAAGACCGGTTGCGAGGCGACCAGGTGCGCGTACTCCCGCCCCTTTTCGTGCTTCACGAGGATGTCCAGCAGGTCCATTTCCTCGGCCAGGCCTAACGGCGTGAAGCGGACCTCCGGAGGAAGGACCGCCTTGTACGTGAAGGGCGCGGTCACCCGATCGAGGTCGTGAATCCCGATCGCGACCTTCCTCCGTTTGCGCCCGACGGTCAGGTGGAGTTTTTCCTGGAGATCGACTAGGGACCGGAGAAGGGCGGTGTCTAGATCGAGACCTCTGACGATTCCCCCCAGGGCGAAGGGGCGGACGTCCGCGACGTTCGGATTGACAATGAAGTCCGTCGTCGCCGATCCAACGGAATAGCGGGGAAGGCCGAGTTCGAGCCCGAGGAATCCGCGCAGGCCGCGGGCGATCCCCTCGACGGAGTACAGGTCCGGCCGATTCGGAAAAATGTCGAACGTCATCGTCCCGTCTTGGACGCCTTCCGGGCCCGCACCCATGAACGTGATCCGATCGACGCATTCTTCGAGGCTCAGCCGCTTGCCGAGAAGGTCGATCAGATCCTCGTACGGCACGTCGACGTTCGTCACGGTCGAAGCCGATATCACTCCTCCATTTATACAATATCGAGGAATCGGGTGGGACTCGGGCGTGCGATCGCTCGGAATAGCTCCAAGAATCTCCGCGACCAAGGTTCAAGTAACCCCTCGAAGTCCTGTTGCAGATCCGCGGCGAGCCGGCCAACATGCAAGGTGCCCGGTCGCGGCGGAGGTGGAGCGATGGACGGACAAGAGACAATCGGGATCGCAGGGGTTGGGAAAATGGGCGAGGCCCTTGTGCGCGGACTCCTCGTCGGCCGCGTCGTGCCGGCCACCCGGATCCTCGTGAGCGATGCGGTTCCGTCTCGTGCCAAGGAAGTCGCCGCGAAGCACGGCGTCGGACACACAGAATCGATCGGCGAACTCGCGGCGAAATCCAACGTCCTCTTCCTCGCGGCGAAACCGAAGGACATGGCTGCGCTCGTCGAGGGAATCGCCGCACACATCAAGCGGGACAGCCTCGTCATCACGCTGGCCGCCGGCGTCAGGACGGCGTTCGTCGAGAAGGTCCTCGCCGGTCGAGGTCGGGTCGTGCGGATCATGCCGAACCTTCCCTGCGCGGTCGGCGAGGGGGCCACGGCCTTCGCGCTGGGCGAGACCGCCACGGAGCACGATGCGCTAACCATGGAGGAGATCTTTGGTGCGATCGGACGGGTGACGATGGTCGAGGAGCGGATGCTCGACGCGGTCACGGGCCTCAGCGGCAGCGGACCGGGATTCATCGGGGCCCTCGCACATGCGATGATCGAGGGTGGGGCGAGATCGGGGCTGCCCAGGGACGTGGCATACAAGCTCGTCCTTCAGACGATGAAGGGGACCGCGGAACTCCTCCTGATCGATGGACTCGAGCCGATGCAATTGTTCCGGATGGTCGCGACGCCGAACGGGACCACGGAGGCCGGCTGGAAGGTGATGGAAGAGCGGGGCGTCCCGTCCGCCATTAGCGATGTCATCGTCGCGGCATCTGCCCGGGCTGCGGAACTCGCGTCCGAGGTCGCCAAGGTACACAAGTAGTGCGGCCTGTCGGAACGGAGGAAGTCAGGCCTCGATCGGAGGAATTGGAGCGGGACGACCCAATTGACTCATGGCAGGACCGCGCCCGGTGAGGACGTAGAATCGGCGGCCCAAGGCGGGAAGGAGGCCTGCGATGGGCACGCGATTGTCGACGGAGGTCACGAACGGGCTTGCGGCTTGGCCCGCGGACCGGAACCCATCGCACATCGCCTCGGCCAGGTCGCCCGCGACCGTCCGATCCGGAGCGAAGGCGAAGACGCTGGACCCGGAGCCGCAGAGGGCGAAGCCGGGGGCGCCCGCCCTTTGGCTCGCGGACCGCGCCTCGGCGTACCCGGGCAGGGACGGCGCTCGCACGGGCTCGGCGAACCGATCTTCCAGGCAACGGCCGGCGAGGGCCGAATCGCCGCGTGCGAGTGCGAGGGCGAGGATCGCCGCGTGCCCCACGTTCGAAACGGCGTCCCGGAGCGGTACGACGGACGGCAGAATCCCCCGCATGTCCGCGGTCCGCAGGACGAACCGGGGGATCGCGATGGCCAGGGCGATCCGCGGATTCACGGGTATGCGCGAGAGCAGGACTGGTTCGCTTGATCCGAGGGTCACGAAGCCGCCGAGGAGCGCGGCCGCAAGGTTGTCGTAGTGCCGCCCGGAAACCGCGGCCTCACCCTCGACCGCCGCCCGGACGACCCCCGCGATACCGAGATCGCGTGACTTGGGGAAGGCTCTCAGGAACACGAGGGCCGCCGCGGCACAGGAAGCGGCGGAACTGCCCAGGCCGCGGCCGGAAGGGATCCCCTTTGTGACGCGGACTTCGAGGGATTGCGTGATCCCCGTCGCCGCCCGAAGCGCCTCGATCACGATTCCGGCCGTGTTGCTGGAGAAGGTGGACGGGAGGTCCGCTGCGTCGACCCCTTGGACCCGGAGGGAATCGTGTTCTGCGGGTCGGACCGCGACCTCGTCCGCAAGTCCCCGGATGGCCAGTGCGAACACGTCGAACCCGGGGCCCAAGTTCGCAATCGTCGCCGGTGCGCGGGCTCGGATCCATCCCGTGGCCATGGGTTCCGCTCACCCACCTGAAATCGCCGGGAGCAGATCGACCGTGGCGTCCTGAGGGATCGGCGTGTCGAGTCCTGCGAGGAACCGAGCGTCCTCGCCGTTCACGTACACATTGACGAACCGACGCAGGGCGCCATCCGCCTCCAAGATTCGTTGCTGAAATTGCCTTCCGTACTTCGTCGTGACGATCCCGAAGAGGTCTCGGAGTGTCCCCTGGAAGTCGACCTCGAGTTCCCGTTCGCCTCCGGTCGCCGTCGCAATCGGCGAAGCGATGACGATCTTAACCACGGGCCCGCCCTCCAAGGAACGCGTCGACGGCGGCGAAGGTCGGTAGAATCGGGGCGAGCGGCGGGAAGGCATTCCCCCAGACGGCCGGAGTCTTGAGCCCATTCCCGGTCACCAAGAGGACGACCCGCTCATCCCGGTCGATGCGGCCGTCTTCGCGCGCTCGTTTCAACGTCGCGGCGGTCGTGCCTCCTGCGGGCTCGGAGAACACGCCTTCTTCGCGGGCGAGAAGGCGCACGCCCTCGAGAATCTCGGGGTCCGTCGGCGCATCGGCGAATCCCTGCGTTTCCCGAATCGATTGGACCGCTTCGAATCCGGACCCGGGATCTCCGATCGCGAGGGACTCGGCGATCGTGTCCGGCTTCCTCACGGGCTTCGGCCGGCCGTCGGCGGATTCGAACCCGCGGACGATCGGGGCACATCCCGCGGGCTGCGAGCCCACGAGCCGTGGAGGCACCTCGGGCGCTTCGCCGAGCTCGCTCAGTTCGCGGTGCCCCTTCTTCAGAGAGGTGAGCAAGAGTCCGGACCCGAGCGGGGACACGATGACGTCCGGCAGATCAAATCCGAGTTGCTCCCACGTCTCAAAGAGGAGCGTTTTCGAGCCTTCCGCGTAGTACGGGCGAAGGTTGAGGTTCACGAAGCCCCAACCCCGCTGGTCGGCGACCTGGAAGGCGACGCGGTTCGCGTCGTCATAAGTGCCATCGATCGAGACCACGATCCCGCCATAGAGTTGAGGCAAGAGGAGCTTCGCAGGTTCGAGCGAAGCAGGAACGAATAGGTAGCATGGGATGCGGGCCTTGGCGGCCGCCGCACTGACCGCCGCGGCGAGGTTGCCCGTCGACGCGCATCCCACCGCCGGGAGAGACCACTCCCGGGCCTTCGCGATCGCGACGGCGACCGGGCGGTCCTTGAACGAGTACGTCGGATTGACCGTGTCATCCTTGATCCAAACTTCGCGGCAGCCGAGCGCATCTTCGAGGTTCCGTGCCCTCCGCAAAGGCGTGTAGCCCGCCGCGAGATCGACAATCGCATGGTCGTCGAACACGGGAAGTAGCTCTCGGTATCGCCACAAGGTGGGCGGTCGGCCGCCGAGGGAGCCACGGTGGAATGCGCCCCGAACTGCCTCGATCTCGTAGCGAACCTCGAGCGGCCCGAAACACGATTCACATACCGCAAGCTGGATCGGCGGGTATTCCGTCCGGCATTCCCGACACTGCAAGCCGCGAACGTACCCCGCGAACGGCCCTCCCGATTTTCGATGTGGACGGAAAGGAGTCCCCCAGTTAACCCTTACGGCGACAATTATTCAAATCGCGATAATCGGAGAATTCGGATTGGAATAGACGACTCAGTAGTCGCGCTGCGATGCGCAGAGTGACCCTACGGACAGCCGGTCCAAGCGTCGCGGGCGAATTCGCTCACGGCGCAGAAGTCAGGCACGAGGACGGCATTGCCTGTCCGGAGCAACTCGGCATTCAGGTTCGTCCCCTGGCAGAAGACGAGGGCGACCATGCGCCCGTAACTCCCGCTGGTCTGACCATCGTCCTCGTCCACGAACGCCTGCGTCCCAACCGGGCACGTCTGGTTCGTGAACTCCTTCGCCTCGGAATAGCCCGGCTGTCCAACCTCAGGACTATTCACGAGCGTGAGCCGGATCCTAGTGGAGCCGACGTCAAGCGTGTCGCCGTCCACGATATAGGTCACGGTATCCGTGAAGCAAGCGGCCGTTCCCCTGCATTGCGGGCCAGTCACCGGAGGAGGATTGACTCCAGGCGGGTTGCCCCCGGGTGGATTGCCTGCCGGACTGCTCCTCGGCCCGTATGAGTTCAAGGCGACGGCGGCCACGACCACGATTCCGAGGAGGGCGATGATCACGACTGCAGACCCCCGCAGCATCCGCCTCATCGCTGGGACGAATGGGTCACGGCGGATTCAAAGATTCCGGCAGCTCGACACTGAGGGGAGGCGCGAGTTCCTTCGACCGCATACCGAGTCCGCACGACTCCCGGGGCCCGAAAGTGGGCCCGGCCAGATTTGGACTGGCGACCTTCCGGTTATCAGCCGGACGCTCCAACCAGGCTAAGCTACGGGCCCGCGAGGCGTCGAAAGACGACGAATCGCCTTAAACATTCCTTCGAGGTGCGACTTCGGACACCTGGCCACCCACTGATTCCCCGTCGAGCAGCGACATCACCCAGAGGTCCGCGAATCGTCACGCCGTGATCGGAACCCGTTTTGGCTTCTCAACCGGTCGACCAGAACGCATGTGAGATCCACGATTCGAGCCACTTGAGCCCGAATTCGAACGTGCTCCTAGAGGGAAGCGGCGCTCGGTCCCCCGCGACGCTGAACGAGTCGCCCTTACTCACGAATCCGTTCCCGTCGGCATCACGCCACATGATCCGATACGTGACCATGCCGACGACGACGGAGTGGATCGTGTCGTTCCGACCGAGCGGAGCCCAGAGCGTAGATCCGCCATTCACCGCGAGCCGCACAAAGAACCCCGTATACGAGTAGGGGCCGCCGTCGACGGAGTCAACGATCCACGACGCGTTGCGCCCATCGTCGATAGCGACTCGAGAGAAGACGAGTTCGAACGCGGGCCGTGAGGATGGAGGTGACTGAAGGAATCCAAAGGGAGAGAATCCTCCGAACAGGAAAGCCATTGCAACGAGGGCGACGACGAGCACGATGAGGATGCCGAAGATGGAACTTAGTCTCGACCTCGAGTCCGGTCCATCGATCGAGGAGGACATCGCTGTCGGGCATCCCCGCGGGGTGTCGGCCCTGACGCAATCGGTTCGCGCCGGAAGGAGCCCGATATTCAGATTGCGAATATCCCGGCTTCATTCCTGCCGCGCCAACCGGGCTGGGCGACCGGCCCGCAATGCCGTCCGAACGGGTAAAATGCCTTAAATTGTCGGTATCGACCTGACGAAAAAATCCGCGCCGCCCCCGCAGTCGACCGGCAAGCCTGCCCCCGAGCATTGTCGCGGACGGTTCTCCTGGCGGGAATAACGGGCCCGAAACGCTTATTATCACCACGCCAAATCGGACGGTCTGGGAAGACATGGAGGCCCTCGAGGCCATCAAGTCGGTGAAGAGCGTGAGCAAGTACAAGCCCGATCCGGTCCCGGAGCAGAAGGTCCAGGCGGTGATGAACGCGGCGCGGTTCGCGAATTCGGCGGACAATTTGCAGCCGTGGAAGTTCATCGTCGTCTCGGACGAGGACACGAAGCGAAAGCTCGCGGGCGCCTGCACGAACGCGAAGCACATGGCCGACGCGCCCCTGGTGGTCGTCGCATGCGCGCGGCTCGACGAGGCGGTCGCGATGATCGGGGGATACATGAACTCGTATCCTCTGGACCTGGGCATCGCCCTTGCGAACGTCACCGTGGCGGCTACGAGTGAGGGGTTGGGGACCTCCTGGATCTTCGCCTTCAACGAGGAGAAGGTGAAGTCCTTCCTGAAAATCCCGGCGGATGCCCGGGTCGTGGGGTTGACGCCCCTGGGCATCCCGGCGGCGTACGCGCCCCCGGCGGGCAGGAAACACATTTCGGAGATCCTCTCGTACAATACGTACGAATGAGCGACCCGAAGTCCCAACGCGTCCTCGAGCAGGCATGCATGGCCCAGCGCGCCCTCACCCCCGGCAACGCCGCCTACTGTAGCGAATGCGGAGCCGAGACCCAGCCCGACGCACAAGCGTGCGCCCGCTGCGAACAGCCCTTCACCGGGTCCATGCAGGCCGTGTTCTGTCCGATCTGCAATTCCATCAACCCGGCCGAGGCCGCGGAATGCGTGAACTGCAACGCGAAATTCCCAGAACCCGGCATGATCGGGACCACGGCCCCCCTCTCGCCGGCCGACGGATCGCCGGAAGAGGAATACCTGCGCCGGATCTTGCTGAGCCGGGAGAAGGCGAAGGCCCGGGGCGCCGAGGGCGGCGGCGCGGAGCCGGCCTCGTTCCTCGAGTCGGGCGGGTCGGACGGAGACATGGAGGAGTCCCTCTGGAAGCTCGCGGAACCCTTCGACCGGATGCTCGAACGGCGGAAGCGACGGCTCGAGCAGATGGACGCCCTGATCGGTCGTGCTCGCGGTCGGATCAAGGGCCTCGAGTCCTCCACGAATCCGCTCGAGATCCGGGAGCGCGACGAACTCAAGCGGCAGATCGAGGAACTCCTCCTGGAGAAGGAGGACATCCTGAAGCTCGAAGAGGGCCTCGTGAACATGGAGAACACGTACCGGAACATCCTGCGGTTGCAGCAGGACGAGTTGAAGGCTCGCGAGACCTCGTTGCGGGGTCGGATCGACGCGTTCCGACGGGAGCTGGAGTCCCGCGAGAAGGCCTTCGGTCAACTCAAGGAACGGGAGTCGGACATCGTCCGCAAGGAGGACGAGTTCCGCTCCGTCATGAATCGGGTCCACGAACGGCAGCGGGAGCTCGAGAAGCGGGAGGAGCTGTTGCGCGACAAAGGGCGCCTCCTCGACGAACGGCATCATGCCCTGAGCGGGGGGGAGGTGGACCTCGAGCGCAAACGCTGGGAACTGGAACAGAAAGCGAGCGGAGGGAGGCCCGCGACGAAGGAGGAGTCCACGATCACGGTCCGCTCGGACTCCGAGATCGGAGAGCTGAAGAGTCGGATGGTCCAGCTCGAGGAACAGATGGAGCGGCTCATGGACGAGCGGAACAAACTCGTGGAGCAGCAGAAGGAGTTGCTGCGCCTCCGGGACGAACTCAAAGTCGTGATGAAAGACGTTGACGATCTGCTGGGCGATCTTCCGCCGGACAAGATCCGGACCTTCGCGCAGTCCAAGAAGTTCGCCCTGTACGAGAAGATCCTCGAACGCCTGGAGCTGTGACTTCGATGGGACTCCGAGAGAAAGCCCGCAAATCCCTCCAAGGCGGAGAACGCGAGGAGGCGGAGGAACTCGAAGCACCCGTCATGCCGAAGGTCGATATCGGCAAGATCGAGGCCGAGGCGAAGGCCCGGGAGGACCAGCTTCGGCGGGAACTGGCGGACAGCCGCAAACTCTCCGACGCGAAGGGCGCGCAGATCGCCCGGCAGGATGCGAAGCTCGCGCAGCTCGAGGCTCGGGTGAAAGAGCTTGAGGCCGCGAGCGCCGCCGCCACGCGAGAGGCCTCCCGAAACCTCAAACAGGTCCAGGTCGAACTCGAAGAGGCCCAAGGGGAGGTCAAGGCCCTCCGAAAGTCCAAGGCGACCGCGAAGGACGCCGAAGCGGCGACGGAACAACTTCGCAAGACACGGGCCGCCGTCGACACGAAAGAGAGTTCTCTGAAGAAACGCGAAGCCGAGCTCGAGTCCGTGGTGGCCTCCCTCGACAAGCGCAACAAGGAGGTCGACCAACGAGAACGGGCCCTCTCCATCGCCCAGGACAAGCTCGACGCGGAAGCGCGCGTGGTCCGGGAGGCGGGTCGCGAGGTCCAGCAATCGCGGGCGAAGTTGGAAACTCGGGAGGCGGAACTGGCGGACGCTCGGAAGACGGCCCGAGACCAGGCGAACCAGCGCGCCGCGGAGTTGGAACGGGATCTCGAGGGCGCCAGGAAGGATCTCGCCAAGGCGTTGCACGAGCTCAAGTCCGCGCGGACCGAGGCCGTCGCGGCGCGCAAGGACTACCAGGAAAAGGAAATCGTGTTGACGACGGAGATGACCCGGGCTCGCGGCTCCATGGATCAAGAGAAGGAGAAATCTTCGCGGCTGAAAGACGAAATCGAGGAACTGCGAAAGCGGCTCGGCAAGGCGGGCGAGTTGAATGAGAAAGAATCCGACCTGAAGGCGAAGTGGGCGAAGCTCGACGCCGAGAAGAAGGAACTGGCCGATCACAAAGCTGAGGTCGCGGCCCTCGAAAAGGGCCTCGAGGCACGGGAGGCGGCAGCGAAGGCGGCCGCTCGCACCGCGGCGGAACGCGGGACCGAGGCGGAGAAGGCCCTCAAGGAAGTGAGGGAACGAGAGCGGACCCTCGAGAAGTTGGAGCGAAAGGTCGAGGCGGACCGCGAAAAGCTGGAGGAGCAGGCGAAGGCGAAGCAACAGGCCCACGCGGAGGAGATCGAAGAGCTTCGCAAGCTGATCCAAAGCCGTGACCGCGAAATCGCGAAACACGAGAAGGAAGTCGAGTCGCATCAGAACTCGGCACGGGCCGCCGCGGACGCTTTGGAGAAAAGGGAACGCGAGCTGGACGCCGAGCTGACAAAAGCACGAAGTCAACTCGAAGCCCAAGTCCAACGATTCGAGGATCGAGGGAAAGAGCTCGACGTCGCCCGGAAGGACCTAGCGAAAGCCAACCGCTCCCTCGAGTCCGCGCAGGCCGAGGCCGAATCGACTCGGAAGGCGACGGAGGATCGGGAATCGGCCCTAGAGGCGGACCTCAGCAAGACCGCCGCCGCGGTCGAGCAGGAGAAGGAACAGGCGTCCCGCCTCGAATCGGAAATCGAGGACCTGAAGAAACGGGCCTTGGCCGCCGGCGAGTTGACGGAAACGGAGTCGCGCTTGAACGCGCAACGGAAGGCCCTCGAAACGCGCGTGAAGGAACTGGCCCAACGGGAGACGGCCCTAGCGACAACGGAAGCGCAGGTTCGGACGCGTGAGACCGAGGCGGGGAAGGTTTCCCGGACGGCGGCCGAGCGAGTCCTGGAAGCGGAACGCAACCTGAAGGCGATCAAGGAGAGGGAACGGCGCGTCGAGAAGGCTGAGACGAAATTCACGGAGGCGCAGGAGAAGCTCGCCGAACTGGCCGCCGCGAAGGACGAAGCCCACACACGCGACCTCGATGATGCCCGAAAGGCGATTCAAGCCCGTGAACGGGAGCTAGCGGCACTGACCAAACAAGTCCAAGCCCTCGAGTCGGCTGCCCAGGCGACGGACGAAGCGCGACAACGGCGCGAGCTCGAGACGAAGGCGGAATCGACACGCCTCAAGACGCAGCTGGACGGAGAAATCGACCGGTCCAAATCCCTCGCGAAGGACCTGGAGGCCGCTCAAAGCCGATCCGCGAAAGCGAGTGAACTGGCGACCAGAGAATCGGTCCTCCGCAAGGAGAAAAAGGACCTGGAGGGGCGGGAGCAGCGACACGCGCAGTCCGCGGCAGAGTTGGACGCCAAGGCGAAGCTGCTCCATCAGAGGGACCAAGAGTTGACCCGTCGGGAGACGGAACTCGGCCGGCTCGACTCGGAGGCGCAGGCCGCGGAGAAGGCATTCCGGGAACGGGAGCGCGAACTCGTCCGTCTCGAAAAGGGCGTAGACGACAAATCCAAGGCCCTCGAAGCACGCACCCTGCAGGGCCAGCGCGAGCTCAAGGAGAAAGCGGACTCCCTGGAGAAGCAACGTGCGGATCTCGAGTCCCAATCGAAGGAATTGAAGCGGGAGACCGAGGCGGTCAAATCGGCCCGGGAGGGGTTGGACCGGCATCGTGCGGAGTTGGATCGACGGGAGGCGAACCTCCATGCCGAGGCGACCAAATCGGGCGTCACCGCCGCGAGTCTCAAATCGAGGGAGGATGCCCTGCTCCATCGGGAAGTCCAGGCGACGGCGGTCGCGGTCGGCCAGAAGGGCCGAGCGAAGGAGCTCGAGGGTCTTGCCGCGAAGGTCCGACAGGGACAGGCGGCCCTTGAGAAGGTCGACGAGGAACTCCGGGAACGACGCAAGGGACTGGACCTCGCGGACAAACAGGCAAAGGCGTCGGCCGCCGAAGCGGAAGAACGTATCGCCGCCCTTGGAAAACGGGAGGCGGAGATTCGGCAAGAGGCGAAGACGCTCGAGTCGGCTCATTCCGATCTCGCGAACCAGGTCGACCGTGCCCGAAAGACGGAGAGAGCCCTAAAGGCGCGGGAGCAGGAGCTCGGAACTCGAACGCGGGAGCTCGAGGAAGCCCGCGCGACCCTGGCCGACGCGGACAAAGAGTTGCGGTCGAATCAAGCGGCGTTCCAGAAGGAGATTTCGGAGGCCGCGAAGACGAAGGCACGACTCGAAGGCCAGGCGCGCGCCCTCGACGAACGGGAGAAGTCGCTCCGATCCGCCACCGAATCGCACAAGGCCGCCTTGGCCAAAATGGACGCTCGGACCGTGACGGTCGAACGACGCGAAGAAGCGCTGACGTCGGCGCAAGCGAACCTCGAGAAACGAGAGGCCGCTTTGGCGAAGGCCCATGCCGAGATCCGAGAGGGACAAGCCGCGCTCGATCGGGCCCGAAAGGAATCGGAGGGATCCCGAAAAGATCTCGACGCGGCACGCCTCGAGCTGGCCACGAAAGCGAAGGCGATCGAGGGTGCCGGTCGCGAGCTCGCAGCTGGCCAAGCGGCCGTCTCGGAGCGAGAAAAGTCCCTCTCGACGATGGAGGCCGACCTGGCGAAGGGTCAACGGGCCCTCGCCGCGTCCCAGAAGGAATGGGAAGGGCGGCAAGCCGCCGCGGATCGGGAGATGAAGAAGCGCGAGGCGGATGCGCGGGCCGAAAACGAACAGACGCGACGGGTCCTTGCGGTCGTGAAGGCCAAGGAGAAACAACTCGTGACGGACCAGGCCTCCCTGCGGGGGAAGGGAGAGGAACTGCGACGTTCGGAGGACCAGGCCAGTCGAAGGGAGTCGGCGCTCGATACGCGAACGAAGACCCTGACGGAGAAGGAAACGGCCCTGAACGAACTCGAGACGCGGTTGGGGCAGCGCGGACAGGATTTGGGTCGCAAAGAGGATGGACTTAGAGCCGCGCAGGGGGATCTCGATTCCAAAAAGAAAGAGCAGGAGGCGGCCGCGCGAGAGCAGGCCACGGAGTCCCATCGGATCGTGGCCGCTCAGAAGGAGCTCGCACGGGCCCGAGCGACCCAGAAGAACCTCGAGAAGCAGGTCGGAGCCGACTCGAAGAAACTGGCGGAGCGCCTCGAGGCGATCACGGCGCGAGAACAGGCTGCGACGGCGAAGGACGAGACGATTGGGAGCCGCGAGACCGGGCTTGCCCGCGGGGAGCGGGAGCTCAAGGAGAAACTCTCCGACCTGGCGAAGGCCACCTCCGGGCTCAAAGACCGAGAGGCCGCACTGGCGAAGAGGGAGGATGGCCTGAACGCCATCGAATCGGCACTGGAGAAAAGGGAGATCGAATCGAGCAAGGCCGCGCAGAGCCTGGAGAAGAAAATGGCCGCACTGGATCGCGGGGAAAAGGAGATGCAGCGGTCCGAGGAACACCTCGCGGCGGAAGCCCGTCGATTCGCCGGAGAACAGGCGCAGCTGGACCGGGTGAGGGTCGAGGCCGCGAAACGCGCGAAGGAACTCGAATCGCAGGTGGCCTCGCTCGCGAAGCGAGAAGAGGACGCCGCCGACATCAAGTCGAAGGCGATGAGCCTCCTCAAGTACGCGGAGAAGACGGCAGAGACGAAGGGCCGCGAGGTGAATGATCGCATGGCCGAGCAACAGGCCCTCCTGGAGGCACAGCAAAAGGAACTGGGGAAAGTGACCCGGGCCCGAGAGGACCTCGAACAGCGAGAACATCGGTTCGACACGGCCAGGGCCGAATTCGAAGCGAGGGCGAAGGCCGTCGAGCAACGCGAGAAACGGTTGAAGACCCAGGGTGAGGCCCTCGAACGGGAACGGGCCGAATCGAAGACCATGCTCAAGCAACTCGAGGTGGAGGGCGAACGGGTATCGCAAAAGGAGGCGGCCGTCGAGGCCCTGGTCGCCCGTGCGATCTTGAAAGAACGCGAGGCCATCGAAGAGCAGACGCGGAAGGTCCGGGCGATGGCGGCGGACCTGAAGGGGAAGGACAAGGCGACCGAACGGGAACGGGCTCGCCTCCAAGTGCTCGCGCGGGACCTCGAGGCGCGGAAGGCCGCCCTCGATGCTCGGGACCGGTCCATTCGCGAACAGGAAGGCCAGCTGGAACGCCGCCGCGAGGAACTGCGACGAATGCGGGAGCAGATCGAGGAACTCCTCTAGTTCACTGTCGACTCAGAGGCTTCGAGGTCGTCCGGTTCGCCGTCCGAGTCGGCCAACCGTATGCGTGGAGGAAGAGGAAGGCGCTCCCGAACAACGGGACGAAGATGAGGGAGCTCAGGACGTGGTACAGAGTGAAGGGGACTTGTGCCTCGAGCATCATCGCGAGCGTCACTCCGAAAGGACGGGTCAGAAAATACCATTCGCCGAAGGCGGTCCACAGGTCGTAGCCGATCGTGATTGGAACGCTGATCGTCGTGAGGAGGGCGACGGACTTCACGCGTAGCAGGACTTTCGGCCGGATCCGACGGCCGAGGAATCCGACGAACAAGTACCCCGACACCACGAAGAACGTGATGCCCGTCATCGCCCCGACCGCGTAGCCGCGGTAGGTCGTCCCCCATTCGAGAGGCTGGAGGACAGCCATCGCGGTCAGTGGCACGAGGACCGTCCACCACCGCCCCAGGAGGGAGCCGGCCAACAGACTCGCGACGAAGACCGTCTCGATGTTGGCGAACGCGTGCATCAAGTACGTCCCGAGGATGGCGACGAGAATGAGGAAGACTCCGAGGATCCGGGTCCGGGCGTCGCCAAGGCCCTCGTCCAACCTCGCGCTCCACGTCGGCATCCTCAGCCTCCTTCGCTCGGAGTGGAGAAGGTCCACTGGACGACATCGCCGTCACCAAGACCCTGGTGGTCGGCCGCGACGGTTCCATATGTTCCGTCGACCCAATACTGCCAATATCGCCCGCCATCTCCGTTCATGGATCCGTTGATCCCGGTCACGAACACGCCTTTGGGGATCTCATATGGAACGTAGGTGAGGGAGAAACCCAGGGTCACCGACGCCTCCCGGAGGATTCCGAAGGCGGTGTTGTTCGTTGTGGCCACCGGCTGATACCGGATCGACCACCCCTCTCCCTGCACGTCGAGCCTCGCATGCCGAATGACGAGGGCTTCGATGGCCGGGGGCTGGAGCGCTTGGACGACCGCATACAGGCCGGCCACGGCGACGATCACGATCGCGACGAAGGCGACGGCCTGCACGCGCTCGCTCAGTCTAAGGGCCACTCCGAGACCTCCGTCGGACCAGGATCCACACCGCACCGACGACGACACCCGCGCCCACAATCGCCCCTCCGATCAGGACGACGCCCAAGGAGCCCAGAGGATTCTGGTCGGGCAAGGGTTGGCCCAAGGCATAGACGTGGCCGTTATCGCTCGGGGCGTACACGACGCCGTCCGCGACCACGGGCGAACCGAGGATGTAGTCGGAGGGAGAAGGCTCGAAGGACCATGCCAGGGCTCCGGTCGCCGCGTCGAGGGCATAGATCGTCCCATGGTCCTCGTTCGTGGCAAAGACGACCCGGCCTCCCGCGTACGTCAGGGAGGATTGGACCGGCCCGTTTGGCGTGAAGGACCATTTCACGGAGCCGTCAAGTGAGTTCAGGGCGACGACTCGACCGGGACCTCCGAAGGCGCCTCCGCCGACAAAGACAGTGCCTCCGAGGACCGCCGGAGACGAGATCCCGGCGTCGACCGAGGCCTGCCAGACGAGCGCTCCGGTGCTCCGGTTCAACGCATACACCATTCCATCCTTCGCCGTTGCAATCAGGTTCGGCCCGAGGACGGCGGGTGAAGCCGCGACCGACCCGCCGGTCGGGAAGAACCACCGCTCCGTCCCCGTGACCGCGTCGAGCGAGAGGATGCCGTACGGCGCATGGAAGGAGATCTGACTCGTGGTGTTGTAGAGGCCCATGACCCCGACGTAGATCGATTCATCGGCGTAGGCGGGTGAGGAGTAGTGAATCGAACCGGTCGCGTGGCGCCAGGCGACCGACCCGTTTCCCTCCCAAAGGGCCACCACCTCTCCCGGCCCTCCCGTCTCATTGAACGTTCCGACGAACACCCGGTCGTATGCGACCTTTGGTGACGAGGTGATGCCGCTGAACGACGTCCTCGCGAGCAACCGGGTTTCCCACGACAATGTACCGTCGGTCTCATTCAGTCGAACGACGGTGCCGCTCGACGTTCCGACATACACGGAGTTGTTGAAGACCGCGGGGGAGGAGAATCCCTTCGCCCTCGATGTGTTCCAAAGCACGTGGCCGTTCCCCGCGTCGAGCGCCAAGGTCCAGCCCATCGTGGTCACGAAGACTTTCCCAGAGGCCACGGCCGGCGTCGAGGCGATCTCCCGTTTCCCGGCATCCCGGTCCCACAGCACGCGGACCCGATCCGGGGCGGCGGAGCCCGCGACCCCGGAATTGGACCAATCGCCGCGAAATTCCACCGAAGGCCAAGGTTCGTCGGGCGTCGGCACGGGCGTCCGGCTGGCGTAGGGCGGAGCCGACGCGAACGCGGCGTTGTACAGGGCGATCGAATCGCCGTCCCGGACCACGAGGGCGGAAATCCCTTTCGAGGTGAACTCCCAGCGATGCCAAGTCCCATTCCATTCGAGGAGACCCACGAATCCTGCGGGCGGATGACGTCCGCCGACATCGAAGATCGCGACCCCGCAACATGAGGACCATGCGGCGTCCAGCGCAATGCCGTTCGAGGACGCCGCGCGTTGCACCACGTGCCAGGTCGCGTTCGTCGCCAAAGGATCGCCGATGGGCTCGATCGCCCAGACGTAGCTTCCGTCGCCGAAATCGAAGAGGATTCGAACGGACGGAGCGGGAACCGCCGAAGCCGGCCTCCACGGGAGGACGCCAGCGAGAAGGACGGCGACGACGACAACGGACGCGAGGGCTGTGGTTCTCAATCGCACCTGAGTCTCCTCCTCAAGTCTATTTGAGAATTATCCGATGAACTTGAGTATATAAGAATATTGGCGCGCGCTTTTGCCTCCCTCCTTCCATTCGCCACCATGGAGTTGCTGCGAAACCTCCGGATGAGTACCCGCCTCCTCTTTCTCTACGAAGTCACGACGAGCCGCCACACCCGACTTCGCACCATTGGGGAACGTCTCGGGATGACGATCCAGGGGACCTCCGAGTACGCCCACGGACTCGAGGAGGACGGGCTCCTCTCGTTCGTCAACAGCGAGTATCGAGCGACCAAGAAAGGAATCGAATTCCTCCATGATCGGATGCACGAACTGCGCGGCTTTGTGGACCGCGCCGGACGGGAAATGGCCTTTGTCGAGACGACCGCCGCCATGGCTGGCGGGTCAATCCATCGCGGGGACCGCTTGGGTCTGTTCATGGAGAACGGCGTCCTCGTCGCCCATGCAGGGCGGACATCCCCTTCCACCGGGGTGGCCGTCCATGACGCGTCGAGGGGCGACATCGTGGGCGTCCGCGATCTGGAAGGAATCGTGGCGCTTCGACCCGGTCGAATCGTGGTCGGTCGCATCCGATCCGCATCCCTCGGTCGGAAAGGGCCCCGGGGGACGGCGTCCAAGCGGCTCCTACGATCGACGCAAGATTTCGCCGTGGCGGCCCTCGACGTCGAGGGCCTCGTGTCCGCCCGGGAACTCGGGCTCAAGCCACGGATCGAGTTCGGTGTCCTCCCTGCGACCGTGGAGGCCGCGGAACGAGGTGTGAACGTCCTTCTCCTGATCCCGGAAACGCGGGTGGCGGAGGCCGTCCAGGCGATTGAGACCGCGAATGCCCGGCTCGAGGACAAGATTCCGTACGAGACCGTGGCATTGGGCTGATCACTCGAGGATGGAGACGGCATCGAGGCGGCCATCGCCATCCCGATCTTGGCCGGCGACGACCCGATAGAAGTCTTCACCGGGCGCGAACCCATCGAGGACCTCGTCCGCAAATCGGGTGAGGCCGAGGATCGCGGCCATCGTGCCGGCGGCGTGCAGCCCGCTCAGGAGGACGATGACCCGCGACGGGGCCCACGGATTCTTCACCTTCGCGACCAGGCCGACTTGCTCGTCCGCATACGGCCGATGGGTGCGGGAGGACTCCATGCGCCAGACCTGTTTCCAGTCGAAGTTCACCGCGAGGTGCGGGTTCAGATCCATCGTGATGATGTTCGCGACCGGCCCACCGACGAGGATCATGTCCTCCTTTCCCGGGCCCAGGGCCTTCACCTCCGTGTCGAGTCGGACCACGAGCCCGTTCGGGGGGGCGAAGAGCCGACCGAGGAAGAACCCGAGCTCCACGGCGTAGGGAGAATCCCGGGCGGTCGTGTTGAACGGTCCATGGGTGTACGGGGAACCGACCACGATGGAGCCTTCGAAGCGGCCGTCGCGGGCGAACTCCTCCAGAAAGGAGCCCACGACCCCGACGTGCGGCAGCATCGGAGAGGAGACCGGACTGCCGCGGCCCTTCAGCACGATGGCAAAGGCCTCCGCGGTCGGCGCGAGGATCCGGGCGGACGCGCCTCGCTTGGCCTCCTCGCGGACGACCTCTAGGAACCCCGCGGCCTCCAGGCGCCGCACATGGTAGTACACCTTTTGTTCGTGGACCTTCAGTCGCACCGCGAGGGCATTGGGATAGTCCGGGGCCTTCGCCAGTTCTTGCAGAATCCTCCAAGCGAGGGGCGACGAGATCGCGGCCACCCGCTCGGCGCGGTCGAGCAGCTCGACTTCCCGCCCGACCGTTCCCTGAGCGGTCTCTTCAATCAGCCAACGGCGGGCCACGTCGAAGGAAGAGGTTCTATCCTATTAAGAATTTTGTAATGGTTATCAGAGAGTTTTAGGAGAGTCTTTAATACTCGGCAGCCCTCTGCACGAGCCATGGATTTCCGTTCCTGCCGCCAACAGGTGACCGATCGATGAAGGCCGTCATCCTGGCCGCCGGAGAAGGCGCCCGCATGGGACCCTTCACGGCGTCGGTCCCGAAGGTCATGATCCCGGTCGGAAATCGGCCCCTCCTCGAGTCCGCCGTCCAGGCCCTGGTCGAAAACGGCGTAAGGGATCTGGTCTTCGTCGTCGGTTATCGGCGCGAGCGAATCCAGTCGCATTTCCAGGACGGAAAGTCGTTCCACGCCCGCATCACGTACGTCACGCAGCAGAAGCAGCTCGGCACGGCGCACGGCGTGTCGGAGGCCCGGCCCCACCTCGAGGGCCCGTTCCTCGTCCTGAACGGGAGCAACATGGTCGACGGCCGTTTCGTCGAGGACCTGCTCGGAAGCGACGGGAAGCCGGCGGTCCTGATCACACAGAGCGAACGGCCGCGGAGCTACGGAGTCATCACGGTCGAAGGGAAGAACCTGGTCGGGATCACGGAGAAGCCGACCGAGGTCATCTCGAACCTGATCAACACGGGGGCGTACGCCCTCGACCAGCGGATCTTCGAGGAGATCGACCGCCTCGCGAAGGTCGGGAAGCATGACCTGCCGAGCGCCGTCTCCGCCCTCGCCCAACGGACGCCCGTCCTCGCCCTCCGCACGGAGGGCACATGGGTCGACGCCCTGTACCCGTGGGACCTCCTGCGACTCAACGCGACCGCCCTGAAGGCGGCGCCCGAGGTCCGCGCGGGGACCATCGAGCCGGCCGTGACGATCCGCGGCCGCGTGTCGATCGGGGACGGCTGCGTGATCCGCTCGGGCGCGTACTTGCAGGGCCCCTTGTCGCTCGGCCCCGGCTGCGAAATCGGGCCGAATGCGGTGCTCCTCCCTTCGACGAGCTTGGGGAAGAACGTCCGGATCGGGGCGCACACGAGCGTCGCGAACTCGATCTTGATGGACGACGTGATCCTGGGCCCCGCGAGCGTCGTGCAAGACGGGGTCATCGGGTCCGGCGTGGTCGCTCGGGCCGGCCTCCTCGCGGCTTCCGGGAGCGCGGACGTGCAGATGGAAGGCGAGTGGCACGCGGTCCCTCAGTTGGGAGCCTTGATCGGCGAAGACGTCGAGATCGGGAATGGGGTGAGCGCCGCCCCGGGGACCGTGATCAACGAACGGGCCCGGGTCGAATCGGGCGCCCGGCTCCGCGGGACGATCCCGGCGGGTGCGGTGGTCCTGTAGATGTGCGGGATCGTCGGATACGCGGGGCGTCGGAACGCGTTGCCCATCCTGTTGGACGGCCTCAAGCGGCTCGAGTACCGCGGGTACGACAGCGCCGGGGTCGCGATCATCGGGAGCGGCCTGCAGGTCATGAAGGACAAGGGGTTCATCGCGAACCTCGAGGCCCAGCTCCCGGCGATGAACGGCTCGACCGGCTTCGCGCACACCCGATGGGCGACCCACGGGCCGCCGTCGAAGGTGAACGCCCATCCGCACGTCGACTGCACCGGCAAGATCGCGCTGGCCCACAACGGGATCATCGAGAACTACGCGAGCCTGCGGGAGAAGCTGGAGGCCCGCGGTCACACGTTCGTAAGTCAGACGGACACGGAGAGCCTGGTCCACCTGATCGAGTCGCACTACGAGGGGAACCTGGAAGACGCGACCCGGAAGGCGCTGCATGAGGCCCGCGGATCGTATGCGATCCTGGCGATCCATGCGGACGAACCGGGCAAGGTCGTCGGAGCGCGAAACGAGAGCCCGCTCGTTGTGGGCGTCGGGCCGGACGAAAACTTCCTCGCTTCCGACGTCCCCGCCCTCCTGCGGTACACGGATCGCGTCCTGTACGTGATGGACAAGGAGATGGTCGTCATCACCCCGATGGGCGTCTCGCTCACGGACCTGGAAGGGAAGGCCGTCGTCCGAGACCCGCAGCGGATCACGTGGTCCCTCGAGGACGCCGAGAAAGGCGGCTTCGACCACTTCATGCTCAAGGAGATCCACGAGGCCCCGAAGGCGATCCACGAGACCCTCTTGGGGCGTCTCGCGAACCTCGAGGTGGACGGGTTCCTATCGGAAGGCGTGACGACCGTGAAGCTCGTCGCCTGCGGCAGCTCGTACCATGCGGCCCTCGTCGGAAAGTACGTCTTCGAGGAGCTCGCGCGGATCCCGGCGTCTGCGGAACTCGCCTCGGAGTACCGGTACAGCCAGGGCCCGTCGGAACAGCCCCTCGTGATCCTGATCTCTCAGAGCGGCGAGACGGCCGACACCCTGGGAGCGGCCCGCGAGGCCCGCCGTCGCGGATCGAAGACCCTCGCGATCTCGAATGTGGTCGGCTCCAGCCTCACGCGAGAGGCCGACAAGACGATCTACACGCGCGCCGGGATCGAGATCGGCGTCGCGGCGACGAAGACGTTCATCGCGCAGCTCGTGGCCCTCTACCTGATCGCCCTGAAGCTCGGTCAGGACCGAGGCGCCCTCGGCTACGACGAACTGGATCGCCTGAAGGACCAGCTCCGCTCTCTCCCACGGGCCGCCCAGTACGTCCTGAACAAGGCCGACGAGATACGCGGGCTCGCGAAGAAGTACGGGAACGCCAGGGACATGTTCTACATCGGGCGCCACGCGAACTACCCGGTGGCCTTGGAAGGCGCCTTGAAGCTGAAGGAGATCTCCTACATCCATGCGGAGGCCTATGCCGCGGGAGAGCTGAAGCACGGCCCGCTCGCGCTCGTGACCCCGTCGACGCCCATGGTCGCGGTCGCAGTCCGAGACCCGACGTACGAGAAGATGCGATCGAACATCGGGGAGGTGTCCGCCCGCGGATCCCCGGTACTCGCGATCGGCTCGGAGGGGGACAAGGAGCTCCCCAAGTTCGTGGACGACGTGTTCGAGGTCCCCGACATCCCGTGGATCTTCTCGCCGGTGCCGGTGAGCGTCGCCCTCCAGCTCTTCGCCTACGAAGTCGCGCGGATCCACGACTGCCCGATCGACAAGCCGCGGAACCTCGCGAAGAGCGTCACCGTCGAATGAACTTCCGACGCTCCGTCCATGTGGACAACCGTTATAGACGGCGACCGAGTGTCGGGTTCATGCCAACGATCGAGGTCGTCCGCAAGGACCATTTGGCACCGGGCGCGGTCACCCAGGGGATCCGTCGAGACCGAGCGTTCGAGGACGAGGGCGTGGTCGTGGTGCGGTCGCAGATTGCGGTCGGGACGATCTCGGCGTGGCATCATCATGGGACGCGACACCTGTATGGGTTCCTCGTCTCCGGACGGCTCCGGTTCGACTATGGTCGAGACGGAAAGGAGGCCGTCGAGCTCGCGCCCGGGGACTTCTTCCACATCCCGGCCGGCCTCGTCCATCGCGACGTGAACGCGAGTCCGAGCGAGGTCGCCGTCGTGGTGAACGTGAGCGTGGGCACCGGGCCCGCTGTCGTGAATGTTTCTGAGACGTAGCTGCTTACCGACGTGTGAGGCCGTCCGGCCCCGGGAGCGCGGTGTCCGGAGAGACGGGGGCGAGTCCACCCGCCACGGGCTCCGGAATGGACTTCTCTCCCCGGGTCACGACGTAGGCCCCGAGGAGGATCAGAGCGCCGCCCGCGAGAGTGAACACGTCCAAGGGATCGCGCAACAGGAGGAAGGAGAGGATTGCCGCAACGACTACCTCGAGCAAGATGAGGAGGGCCGAGATCGTGGGCGAGATCGTCCGCATACTGGCGACGTAGAGCATGAGAGGGGCGAAGGTCGGGACGAGGCCGAGGTAGGCGACACCCAGCCACCCGGTGCCACTCCGCGGCAACGGCCAACCGACGAAGAACAAAGGCACCGCGGCGAACACCGCGCTCGTACCCAAGATGGCTGCAGTCAGGGCGACGTAGTCTCCCCCGCGGTCCACCCTACTCTTGGTGCCTGCGACATAGAAAGCCCAGGTCAGGCCCGCGAGGAACACCAGGACATCGCCCGCAAACTGCCCCCCGGAAAGGGTCGTCGGATCCAGTTTCGTCGCCAGGACGAGGACCCCGAGGCCGCCGATCAGGATCCCGGCGACCTTCGCTCGAGTGATCGCCTCCCGGAAGAAGAGGGCCATGAAGATCACGATGAAGACGATGTTCACATTCACGAGCAGAGCGGTTCTCGATGCGGTCGTGAGGAAGATGCCCTCGTTCTGGAGGTCGAAGCCAATCGCATTGATGGCGCCCAGAATCCAGACGATTGGTTCGTGGAACATCTTCGGGTCAAGCCGATGCAGGATGACGAGGACCGTGACGCCCAGCGCGGCACCGAGCCCCATCCGGGCGAAGGTGAGGAAAAGCGGATCCACAGTCCCGACCGTGAGTTTGCTCCCAGGGAAGGACGTTCCCCAGAGGACGCTCGCGAGGAGGATGAGCGCGTAGTCCCGGCGGGTGGAGCCCATCTTCACCGGGAACTGCCGAGGGATGTTGAGGCTTTGCCTCGCGTTTCGCCGGGGACGCAATATTCTGCGTAGGCACGATGCGATCCTAAGAAACGCTTAAGCGACATTTCGCCAATCTGGTCGCGACGGGGCCTGGTGGGAGGAAGAGCGTCTTCGCCATCGACGTCCGCGGGGAGGAGAGAGCCAACGGTCCGATTTGCACGGAATCATGGTGGTCCAGGGACCAGAATGATTTCGCGACTCTCCTCAGAGATCCCTGGCACTTCGAAGGATTTCGTATGCCGAACACGGAGGAAATGACATGGTACAACCAGTCGAGCCGGAGCCGACACCGACGACCGCAGGCATGAGCGGACGGACCAAACTGATCGCGGTGGCTGTCGTCGCCGTGCTCATCGTGGGAATCACCTCCGGGATCGTCTACGTGCTCAGCCAGACGCCTAGTTCGCTGGCCGGGATCGTCAAGGTCGGATTTTCAATTTCCCTCACGGGACAGTACAATGTCGAAGGCAAGAACTCATTGACCGGCATCGAAACCGCCGCCAATTGGATCAATGACCACGGTGGAGTAGAGGTCAATGGAAGGGCCTACGGCCTTGATCTCGACTACTACGATGATGCCAGCGACCCGACAAACGTCGTGAACCTGTACCCCAGAATTATCACACAAGACAATGCACAGTTCCTCCTGGCTCCGTACAGCAGCGCGCTCACCGGAGCTGCGGCCCCGTTGGCAGACCAGTACGATCGCATTCTCCTGTCCCACGGCGGCTCATCGAACACCCTGTGGACCAAGGGCTACCGAAACCTCGTCGAAGTGCTGAGTCCGGCGACGACGTACCTTGATGGACCCCTGGATTGGATCAAGGCGAACCATCCGACGGACAAGATCGCGTACCTCTACGCGGATGATGCCTTCTCCATTGTGGCGGGACGTGCCGCCGTCGCGCACGGTCAGCAATTGGGTCTCGCAATGGCGTCCAATCAAACCTACCCGAACAAGGGAACCACGGACTTCCACACCCAGCTCAACGCCGCGATCGCGGCTGGGGCCGATGACCTCATCGGAGGTGGCCATTTCCAAGACGGGCAGGCGATCGTGAGCCAGCTCAGTTCCGTTAATTGGAAGCCGAAAGTCGTTTCTCTCCTCGTTGCCGTGACGGAACCCTCGTTCCAGTCGGGCCTCGGGGCGGCCGCTAACAATGTCACGGGACCTTCCCAATGGGAGTCTGCGGTAAACTACACGCCGGCTCTGGCCGCGACCCAAGGCTTCACGTGGTTCGGACCGTCCTCGGCGGATTTCACCACGCTCTACAAATCCATCCATTCGGGCTTGGCGCCAACGTACCACTCCGGCGAGGCGGCTGCGAGCATATTCATCCTGGTCAAGGCGATCGAAACTGCGAACAGCTTGAACACGACCGCCGTGCGACAAGCTCTCGCCCAGATGAAGGTCATGACCTTCTTCGGAGGGTTCCAAGTCGATTCGACGGGGCTCCAAATCGCGCATACGATGGTCCTGGTGCAGTGGCAGGACGGGCAACTAAAGGTCGTTCAGCCGGCCAACGTCGCACAGTCATCCGTCCGTTATCCGTACCTCCCGTAGGGCGGGCGCCTGCGCGAGATCTGGGGGGACGATGGCGGACCTCGGCCTCGTCGTGGCGGACCTCGTCGTCGGCCTCATGCTGGGTTGCGTCTTCGCCGTGATCGCGCATGGCCTGAACGTGATCTGGGGGGTCACGAAGGTCGTCAACGTCGCCCACGGGGAATTCATCATGTTGGGCGCGTACGGCGCGTATTATCTGAACGTCTATCTGGGGTTCAACCCGGTCCTCAGCGTCCCGGTCGATGCTGCGATTGGAATCGGGGTCGGTTTCCTTTTCTATTTCGGATTGCTCCATCGAGAACTCCGAGGCAAGGACACGATCACGCGCGAAACCGAGATGGTGACATTGGTCGCGACGTTCGGTTTGAGCCTCATCCTCAGCAACGCTGCGCTCGCGATCTTCAAAGGCGACGCGGTAGGCATCCGGTGGGCGCCCGAGACCCTCGCTGCGGGCCCCGTTCACGTGCCGCTCGGAGGTTTGTACGTCGCCATCTCTTCCGTCGCAATCATCGCGATCTCCGACCTGTTCCTGTCCCGGACCTATCTAGGCAATGCGATTCGCGCGTACAGTCAGGACATCGGGGCTGCGCAACTGATGGGAATCAATCCGACTCGAATCGCGGCGATTGCTACCGCAATCGGATTTGCGTTGACCATGGCCGGGGGTGCCCTGCTCACGGTCTGGCTCCCGGTCGGGATTACCCCACTCATCGGTGCGACCTACGCTCCCATCAGCTTCGTGATCGTCGTCCTCGGAGGTCCCGGGAAAATGTGGGGAAGCCTCCTCGGTGGGCTCACCCTCGGGATTCTGATCGATGTCCTCCCAGCGTTTGGCATCTCCGCGAGCATTGCGGTGGCGGTAGCCTTCCTCGTCCTCATCCCCGTCCTCCTCTTCGCCCGCGAGGGAATCCTCCGATGAGGATCCCTCGGATGCGATTTCCCACCTTCGGGCCGACCTTGTATGGACTCGCCCTCGTGATGGTTGTCCTTGGCGTTGCGACTCCGTTTCTCCCGATTATTGTAAAGGTCCAGCTGATCAATTTTCTCCTCTTCGTCGGCCTCGCGTATGCACTCAACTTCATGACGGGGCTAACGGGGTACGTGAGCTTCGGTCATGCCGTTTTCATGGGCATCGGGGCCTACGCCCTCGGGGGCGGGATCGATCGCCTTGGTTTCCCTCCGTTGCTGGGCGTGATCCTGGGGGCAGGCCTCGGAGCTGCGTTCGCGGTCGGGATCGGCTTGGTGACGCTGAGATTCCGCGGCGTGTATTTCGCGATCACGACCCTCGTCGTGTTCCTCGCGGCGAAGAACATCGTCCCTGAGATCTCTGAGCTCGGAGGGGGCAGCGGAATCTTCATGAACCTCGGGTTCCAACCGCTCGCCGAGTTCTATACGATTTGGACGATCGTCGTCCTCGAAATCGGCCTCACATACTGGGTGACGCACGGGCGTCTCGGATACGGGCTGCGGGCCATCAAGAGCGACGAAGATGCGGCGAAAACGGTGGGTGTCAACGCCTCGCGTTTGAAGCTGATCTTATTCGGCATCAGCGGCATGTTCGCGGGGGCCACGGGTGCCGTTTACGCGTGGACCCTTTCGGCTGTCCTACCCGACACGGGATTCGACATCACCTATTCACTGCGGATGCTCGCCATGATCATCATAGGCGGAGCGGGGACATTACTCGGTCCGTTCCTCGGTGCCGTCATTGTCTACGTCCCATACAACTACTTCCAAACGGTTCAGAGCTTGCTCGGACTCCAGCTCGCGGTCATCGGTGCCCTCGTCCTACTCATCGCCCTCTTCATTCCGACCGGCATCGTCGGCACCGTCCGCCGATATGTCCCCACACTCCGGAGGTATGTCGAGTGACTGCGCGACTCGTCGCGCAGAATGTCCGGAAGGATTTTGGCGGCGTTCAGGCGCTCCGAGGCGTGTCCCTGACCGTGGACGAAGGGTCCGTGGTCGGATTGATCGGACCTAACGGCTCCGGCAAGACGACTCTTTTGAATCTCCTCGCGGGGGCGGAGAAGCCGACTTCGGGCACGATCGAGCTGAATGGTCGCCGCACGGACGGGCTGCCCATAAACCGCGTCGTGGGACTTGGCATTGCGAAGACCTACCAGATCCCTCGACCGTTTCTAGCGATGACCGTCCGAGAGAACGTCGCTGTGGCCGCCATGTATGGCGCGTTTCATCGAAAAGCAGGGGAAGCTCGCGACGATGCCGGGCGACTCCTGTCGATCGTCGGGATGGACCGCCAGGCCGAAACGGTCGCGGCGGAACTGACGGTCCAGCATCGCAAGCAACTCGAGCTCGCAAGGGCAATCGCTACGGGAGCACGAATCTTGCTTCTCGACGAAGTCTTCGCAGGACTATCAGGCGACGAATTGGCTCGATCGATCAATCTCGTTTCCAAAATCCAGAAGGAACTAGGGTTTGGAGTGCTGGTCGTCGAACACGTCATGCGCGCGGTCTTGACTCTTTCGGGTCATGTCGTCGTAATCGTAGAGGGACGGACGATCGCGGAAGGGGCGCCGCAAGAGGTCGTCCATGACCCCGCGGTAATTGAAGCCTACCTCGGGACGGAGGTGGCCCGTGCTCCAACTTGACCACATCGACGCCGGCTACGGTCCGGTCCAGGTCCTCGGGAGCGTCTCTCTCGCGATTCCGGAAGGTTCCATTACCGTCATCGTCGGCCCGAACGGAGCCGGCAAGTCGACGATCCTGAAGGTGATCAACGGTCTGGTTCGACCGACCGCCGGTCACATCGTTTTCCAGGGGAAGGACATCACCGCCCTCCCCGCGCACAACCGCCCTGCGCTCGGGATCGCGTCGTGCCCCGAGGGGCGTCGACTGTTTCCTCTCCTTACGGCGGAGACGAACCTCCGCCTCGGCGCATACACGGCTCGAGGAAGGAAGGCCGCGGATGCGACCTTGGAGTACGTGTACAGACTGTTCCCCCGCCTGCAGGAACGGGCCGGTGTAAAGGCCGGTCGTCTCAGCGGGGGCGAGCAACAAATGGTCGGGATTGGACGCGCCCTGATGGCGAAACCTTCGATTCTCATCTTGGACGAACCGAGCCTGGGCCTGGCACCGAAACTCGTCTCCGAGATTTTCGAGAAGATCCACGAACTTCGGAAGGGCGGTTTGACGGTCCTCATGGTCGAGCAGAATGCATACGCGGCCCTACGAATCGCGGATTTCGGCTACGTCATGCAGAACGGACAAGTGGTGCGATCCGGTCCGACGAAAGACCTCCTCGATCTCGAGGCCCTCCGGCGGGACTACTTCGCGATTAATTGAGTCGGTGCCACGTCCACTCCAGAAACGTTTATGGCGGGACCCCTTCATCGGCGTCGACTTCATGTTCGAACGCCCCCGCGGGACGAATGATTGGGGCCCCGAAGAAATGGCCAAGCGCCGCTTCGTCGAATCGCGGTTCATCCAGCTTGCCGAATCCTTCGGCTTCCGCGAAGTCTCCACGCCGACGTTCGAGAGCCTGGACCTGTTCACCGCGAAGTCCGGACCCGGGATCGTCCGCGAGCTATACGCGTTCAAGGACCAGGGCGGGAGGGACCTTGCACTCCGTCCGGAGTTCACCGCCTCGATCCTTCGATTCTATGTCTCCAGTCTGCGGAGCCTCCCGAAACCGCTGAAGCTGTACACCGCCGGGAACGCGTTTCGGTACGAGGAGCCGCAGAAAGGTCGGTACCGCGAGTTCTATCAGTTGAACGCCGAGATCATCGGCGGGGCCACGCTCCCCTCCGACGCGGAGGCCCTCGCCCTCGCGATCGGCACGATGCGGGCGATCGGTCTGAAACAGGTGAAGGCCCGGATTGGGAACATCGGGATCCTCCGATCGTTCCTGCCGTTCCCGCCCGCCGATCAGGGCGTCGTCTTGCACTCCTTGGACAAGCGGAACTTTCCGATGCTCGATGCGGAGCTCGCGCGGCTCGGACGCAAGGACTTCGCGGCGCCCTTGCGAAAACTCGTCGAGCTTTCGGGGGACGCCTCGGTCCTGAACGACGCAGGCAAGGTCCTCGGAGAGAGCGCGAAGGAAGGACTCGATTACCTGCGCGACCTCGCAGGCCTCCTCGACGACTACGGAATCTCCCGCTCCGACTACGCGTTCGACATGGGGGTCGTCCGCGGCCTGGACTACTACACGGGCATGGTGTTCGAGATCGATTCGCCGAACCTCGGCGCGGAGAAGCAGGTCGGCGGAGGAGGGGCGTATCGCTTAGCGGAGGTCTTCGGCGGCGAGCCCGTCGCCCAGACCGGGTTCGCGCTCGGCCTCGATCGGCTCGTCATGGCGGCGGAGGCGGAAGGGACCCTCGAAGCGCCGCGACCCCTCGACGCGTACATCGTCCCGGTCGGAGACACCGCGCGGAAGAGAGCAATCCAGGTCCTCACGTCCCTCCGGGCCGCAGGGCTCGGGGCCGACATCGATCTCGTCGGACGAGGCCCTTCGAAGAACCTGGACTACGCGAACGCGATCGGCGCCCGTTTCGCGGTCTTGCTCGGGGAACGGGAGCTGAAGGCGGGCCGAGCGACCGTTCGGGAGATGGCCACCGGCGCGCAACGGGAGGTCGCCTTCGACGATCTTGTAGACGCGGTCCGGAATGTCTGATTCACCCGAGCTTCTGGATCCGCGACACCCAGTTCGCGAGATGGGGGAATTCCTTCGGGATCTTCTCTCCGGCCGTCAATAGGGGCGAGAGGGAACCGTACACGCCGAAGTCCGCGAGGCTCGGCTCTCCGAGAAGCCACTCCTGACCGTCGAGCATCGCTTCGACCATGCCGAGGTGCTTGTTCATGTCTTCGCGGAACTCTCCCCGGCGCATCTCGAGGACGTGCCATGGACCCCGGGCTCGGGTCTGCATCTCCTCGAATACCCATCGTTCGTGGTCGTCATGGAGGACGGGCGGGATCTTCGTGACGACGTATCGCCACACCCGCTCCTCGAGGACCTGGTGTCCCCAATGTTCCAACGTCGTGGCGAGGCCCTTCTTGCCCCAGGGATAGAGCGTCGGTTTCGGCTGGGCCTTCTCGAGGAAATCCGGGATGTCGTACCACATTACCGGCTTCCCGTCCCAGACGAGCGAGGGGACGTAGTCCTGGCCCGTCGCCTTGATCAGCTCCGACTTGTCGTGGTACGGGACATCCCGCGTGTCGAATGGCACCCCCTTGAAGGCGAGCATGCGGTCGGCGGAGATGCAGTAGTGGCTGATCGGCATCGAATACAGGAGGGGACGGGCCGCCATAGGAGGGCGAAGGGCATGACCGATTTGAGCTTATCGTCCACGGGTCCCCCTCGGTCTACTCAATTCTCCTTGACAGAACGGTATTGACCCCCGCCGCCGTCTGCTGAAACGGAAGGAGTGGATCGGATGCTTGGATTCTTGTCCTCAATCGTACCCGCGGCGGTCGCCATGTTGGCCCTTCCGTTCGGCCTTCGCAGCCGGGTGGAAGAGAAGAACGTCCGTGCCGTGTACCTGTTCCACCGGAGCGGCGACCCCCTCGTGACCGTCGCATCGGAGTACGTCCTTCCGATCGAATCGACCCAGCTCGAGCCGGTCCTCGGAGCGGTCCGCGACTTCGTCGATAGCCCGGAACCGGCGGGCCGCGGGATCCAGCAGACGACCCGACGATTCGGCGAGGAAGGGGTCGTCGGAGTTCGCGGTCAATTTGTGAGCGCCTGTGTGGTGTTCCGTGGACGAGCCGACGGCATCATCCGCCGAGACCTCGTCCGATTCGTCCGGGATTTCGAGGAGCGGAACGAAGACCGCCTCGGATCCTGGGAGGAAGCGACGAGCCTAGCCGGCGAGGCGTCCCTCGCGATGACGGGCTTGATGGATGGGCAGGTTCCCTCCGACCCCGCCAGACTCGAGTTCGTCGTCGCCTCGAACTGAGTTCGCAAGCGTACCGTATTCTGGCGGATTAGACGTTTGAGCCACGGGCTCTGCCAATCTCTTTGTGTGTCTAGGCGGAGACGGTACGTCGGAACATCGTGGTCGTCGCCGAGAGGGTAACGAATCCGACCGCCGCGATGATGAGGAACGCGAACCCGACGACCGACCAATCCAGGGCCGGCGTGATGATCAGGCCGTGCAGGCCGTCGGCGATGTACGTGATCGGGTTGTAGACGGCGATACTCCGGACGCTATCTTGCAAGAGCGCTTTCGGCATGACGGCGGTCGAAAGGAACAACAGCGGGAACGTCGTGAGGAGTGAAATCATCAGGGTCGACTCCGAGTTCCGTGTCGTCAATGCGATGAATGTAGAGATTCCGGACCACGCGATGCCGAATCCCAGGGCGATTCCGAAAAGGAGCACGAGTCCCAGGAGGCCCGTCGCGATCCCGACCCCGAGGGCAAAGGCGAGAATCAGGATCACCGTCGTCTGCAGCAGGATCCGCGCGCCGTCGCTCAGAAGCTTTCCCAGGAGGATGGACGAACGGTGGATCGGCGCGACCTTGAGTTTGTCCAAGAAGCCCGATTCCATGTCCGTCACGAAGCCTACGCCGGACTGCATCGCGGACGCGAGGACGGTCTGGATGATCACCGCACCGCTGAAGAACGTCAGGTAGGAGGTCGTCCCCGTCGTGCTCGCGAAGCCGGGGATGTCTGCGATCTTTGCGAACGCGGCGGTGAAGAGGACGAACCACACGATCGGCTGAACGAGAGAGAAGAAGAGGAACGGCGGACGCCTCAGGGTCTTCTTGATCCATCGCCCCGCGATGCTCCCCACCTCGCCGAAGAACTCGCCCGCGGCCATCACATCGGCCTCCGGCGGCGAGCCCCCCACGGGGTACGCCGTTGGGGCGTCACTTCCTCGGCCCGCATCTTGCGGCCCGTGTACTTCATGAAGACGTCGTCCAGGGTCGGGTGCGTCAACGTGAGCTCGGCGATGTCGAGATGGGCATCGTTGAGGGCGAGAACAATCTGCTGGACCAGGGCCGGGGCATCCTGTGCATACACGGCGATCCCACCGTCGACCTCCTGAATCTCGCGGATCCCGAGGATCCTCGCGAGCGCGACCTTCGCCGCGGCGTTCGGGTTCGCCACTCCGTTCGCCTTGAATGCGAGCGTCACGACGTCCGCCCCGATCGAGCCCTTCAGGGATGCGGGCGTTCCCTCGGCCATGATGTGGCCATGGTCGATGATGCAAAGCCGATCGGCGAGCCGGTCGGCTTCCTCCATGTACTGGGTCGTCAGGAAGATTGTCATGCCCTGCTCGTTGAGACCGCGGATGTACTCCCACACAGCTGCCCGGTTCTGAGGATCGAGTCCCGTCGTCGGCTCGTCGAGGAACAGCACCTTCGGATGCGGAATGAGGGCCATCGCGAGATCGAGGCGCTTCCGCATCCCGCCCGAGTACGTCCCGGCGCGGCGGTCCGCGGCGTCCTCCAGGTCAATCGCCTTCAGCAGCTCCGAAATTCGCTCCTCTCTTTCCCCCTTCGGGAGATGGTACAGCGCGCTCTGGAGGCGCAGGTTCTCTCGGCCCGTGAGTTCGTCATCGATTCCGACCTCCTGGGCCGCATACCCAATGATCTTGCGGATGGCGGCGGGATCCTTGTCCACGTTGATACCGTCCACGATCGCGGATCCGGACGTCTTCTTGATGAGCGTCGTGATCACTTTGATCGTCGTCGTCTTGCCCGCGCCGTTCGGGCCGAGGAATCCAAAGATTTCCCCGCGGCGAACCGCGAAGGAAATTCCATCGACCGCACGGATGTCCGGATCGAAGATCTTGGCGAGATCCTGGACCTGAATGATCGCATCGCCCTGGGTTCTCCCCGTCGAGGCCGCGACCGTCGAACTCTGCGGCTTCGAGACGCTCGCGATGGACTGGGCGGTCATGCGGCCCCCCAAAGGTTCGTTGCATTTAAGGGAGCCGGGTGGACTCCGTTCGAGCACGCTCGCGAAGTTCGCCCGTCGCCCTCGTGGAGACGCGGCAGTCTCGGCGCAAGATTCGACATGGTGGCGATGATGCCTATCGCGGGTCCAACCCTCCCGGATGCGCGGCTTGAAGTAGAGGCATCTTTTTAACGAGCCCTTCGAGCGCCATGGTCGACGAGCGCGACTTCCAACTCCTCGCGAATCTTCTGAAAGAACCGCTCGCGAGCAATGAGGAACTCGGTCGGCGTGTCCGTCTCTCTGGGACCGCGGTGAAAACGCGATTGGAGGGTCTCGCCGAGGAAGGCGTGTTTGGCGGACTCTACGGAATCCCGGCGCCGGAGGTGTTCCAACGGCAGCGACACGTGTACGTCTTTCGCGGCGAGCGCGTGAATGCGAACGCCCCGCACAAGGCGATTCAGATCGACCCGGTCGTCAGTGTCCATCTGCGGCAAGACGGCAATCTTCCCGCGATCCTGTACGAGCCGCCGAACGAATCGGCCGATCCGCCCGAGGAACTCGTGCGCACGTTCGGGGCGCCGGCCTTCTCGGTGCTGCCGCGGCCCTTCCAGGCTCCTCCGAAGGGAACGGTCCTGTCCCCGATCGACTGGCGGGTGATGCGGCCCCTCATCCGCGAGCCCCGCATGCCCATCCGAACCCTCGCGGAACGCACGGGCCTCTCGCCGAAGACGGTCCGGCGGCACCGCGACGCCTTGCTCCGAGATGGAGCGTTGACGATCGAGGTGCACGTTCGGGGGGCACGGGCGCGCGGCCTCCTGTTGTACAACCTCTGGCTGACCTTGCCCCATCTGCCCGCGCGGGACCGCCACGCCATCCTGACGAAGCTGCCCCGGTGCGTCGTCGTGAACGTGATGCAGGAGCCCCCCGCCATCTACCTCTTCTGTCGGGCTGATGCCTACTCGGACGTCCTCGCGGACGAGACCATGGCCAAGGAACTGGCCGGGACGGATCGATTTGGCCTCGTCTTTCCTCTGGACACCGCCTTCGCGACGGATCGACTGGAATCGTGGGTCGACGCGGAGCTCGCGCGCTGGTCGAGCCGGAGAGGCGCGGAACCGACCCGCTCATAGCCACCGTCGCCGGGTCCGCGGAGCCGCCCTAGATGCGGCCGGCGGCTTTGAGCACCGCGAGGGCGTCGACAGTCACCCATTCGTTGCATGCGGTCGGGCTCGCCCCGCCCCAGTCGACCGAGTCTGTCCGAGTCCCCGGTTTGGCGGACACCTTGTACAATGGGCGTTCTGCGGCCCACCCGCCGCCTGGAAGTTGCTTGGCCTGAAGTCGGTCGAGGGCCTTCGCGCACCGGTGATCGCGAATGAGTCCGATTTCAGCCATGTTCCGGAGCCCTCCCAGGATGTCATAGTGGTGGTACAGCGGATAGTGCAGCTGCAAGAATTCCGGGTTCATGACTCGACGGCTGTGGCGTTCCAGGAACAATTCTCGACTCAGGTACACCTCCGCAGCGCGCAGTGCCGCCTTCCGTGCCGCCGAGTCGCGGGTCCGATTGGCATAAACCGCGAGGCCCAGCATGGCATGGCGGCTCTCCCAGAAGGACGAGGTATCCGCCTCCGGATTCCGATCGCAATTCCATCCTCCATCGGGCCACTGCCAATGAAGAAGTCGTTCGGCGAGGTCATCCGAGCGCTCGTTCGCAATTCCCAGTTTCTCAAGGAAATACAGGGCGTTGCCCTGCTGTGAGGCACATCGTCGATATCGCCCCCGCACCCGGGGAACCCCTTGCTTGCGATAGGCGCCCGATTTCGTGGTCGCATCGAACTCACGGTAGTAGACGTCACCGAGCCATCGATCGAGGAGCCGATCCCGGAGCCGGAGTAGGGCTCGGCTCCCGCGTGGATAGCCAATGTCCGCCAGGCTTGCGAGAACCCAATGGGCGCCTTGCCACTTGGAGTAGGGATCCCGAAGACCATCTCGAAAGCTTCCCATGGGACCGGCGAGGAGTGTGCGAACGCGAGGTGAACGGCGAATCGTCCTCTCGAGGGCCTGGATTTTCGGCGAGGCGCGATCCTCCCCGAGGACTTGAACGCGGACCTTCCAGCGGATCGACGGTTCATCGGAGGCGAGCAACCACTCCACTAAATCGATGTCGTCCATCGGCGCTAGTCTGTGAAAGCTCCGGTCCCCATGAACACTTCCCTCGACCGGATTCTAAGGTCGGCCCGTCGGATTTCAAGTCGGCACACGCGCATGGTCCCCGCGAGGCACGATGAAGATTCGATCGCGGCTCCTGATTGTCATCATCGTCGCGGTCGTCACCGTGATCGCCGTGTCCACGGCGACCAATTTTTCGAACAGGCCGTCCGCCGCCCCGAAACCGTCTGCCTGTCCACGTTCGGCAGGCCTGTGCGTCGAACGGAACGTGACTCGAATCATTGATGGAGACGGATGGTGTAGACGAAACGACTAAATCCCGACCGACCATGGAAGGCGAGGAGGGATCGATTTGGGCGGAGGCACAGCCCTTGCCGTTTCTGGCGTGTCCGTTTGCATTTTGGGTCTAATCGTGAGCCAACTGAACCCCTTCGGCGCCTTCCTTGGATTGGTGCTAGGGATCGGCGGCGTCGCGATCAGCTTCATCGGCGTCGTCGAGGAGGCGGACGCTTCTGGCTGGCATCCGGTCGTTGAACCAAGACGCGCGAGCGGATGCGCCCCTGTCGGGATTCGAACCCGAACGCTGCTCGAAGGCCGCGCGCCACCGATCGACTCCGAACCACTCGGCGGAGCGCCCGTCGGCTATTTCGAAAGCTGCCGCCCCACCAGCATCTGAGCCGCAGGAACCTGGTCTTTCGGTAGCCGGAAGAAGGCCTTTTTCCCACCCACCCGCATTTCGAGGCGCTTCGAGAACATGCCCTTGACCTTCGGATTCTCGATCGAACTGTACGACGCCGCAAAGTTCGCCGGGTTTTGCGCGGCGACTTGGTCGAGCGGCATTCCCGCATAGGCCGCCCTCTTCTTGTCCGCCCCGCCCTTCGCGACCGATGCGGCGACGGCCTGCCCGATCACCCCACCCAGCAGCTGTCCGGCCAAACGCGCACCTCCCGTCTTCACGGTCACGACCCCGACGAGACGCCGATCCGTGAAGATCAGGTCGTACAGTTTCGGTAGCGCGATTCGACCTACCTGTCCTTCTGCGTTGTACACAATGCCGACAATTCTCTCTCCCTCCACAACGGGAACCTCCCCGATTAGGATGGACGCGTGGAGTGATGAAGTTTGTTCCGCGTCGACTACCCGGCCGGGAACAATTCCCACCAGTTCAGCTTGGCAAAACGCCCCGGTCGGGATTCGAACCCGAGCACCCGGCTCGACAGGCCGGGATCATAGACCGCTAGACCACCGGGGCAGTGGTCGTCGCCAAAGTTCGCGGGCTAATTATCCTTTCCTCTCGATGCGGAAT
>Ga0209268_1000154_pt1 | contig 38688 bp, 40 predicted proteins | sample GraSoiAngelo_143_FD_185900 | JGI IMG/M metagenome (GOLD analysis project Ga0209268, IMG submission 185900) | Grasslands soil microbial communities from the Angelo Coastal Reserve, California, USA - 14_1009_02_30cm (SPAdes) (version 2) | ecosystem: Environmental > Terrestrial > Soil > Grasslands ... | reverse complement strand
ACATCGTGATTCCGCTGCCGTCCGGCGTGATGATCGCGCCGAACACCACGATCGCGATCGTGGCGAAGCGCCAATACTTCTTCCAGAAATTCGCGGGCACGATCCCGAGAGCGGTCAGGCCATACATCAGGACGGGAAGTTGGAACGCGATGCCGAAGGCCAGGGTGAAGAGCAGGACGAAGTCGATGAAACTGTCCCCGTACAGGATGAGCAGGTTCGCGCCGAGCAGGTTCTGGACCGAGAAGAGCAGGTTGAACGTGAAGGGCAGGATGACGACGAAACAGAGCGCCACTCCGGAGAGGAAGAGCAGCAAGACGGGCACGGTGACGCGGATGATGAGCCGCCGTTCTGTGGGCTTCAACGCGGGGCCGACGAACCGCCCCACCTGATACACGATGAGGGGCGACGCGGTGACGGCCGCGAGGAAGAAGGCGACCTTGAACATGACTACGTAGGCGTCCCACGGTTCCTTGAAACTGAAGTTCAGTGGGACGGGCCCCACACGGGCGGGCACGAGGAAGTTCTTCATCGCGAGGAAGAACTGGGTCGCGACGTTCGGGCTCGTCGGGCCCAGGGCTGGCAGGAACATCGGAACCTGCGCCGAACCGATCGAGACGGCGCCGATCGACGTGGTGAGGTTCAGGACGAACAGGATGATGACGACGACGATGACGATCCGCAACCGTTGCCGAAGTTCTTCGAGGTGCTCGAAGAATGTCATCCGCCGTTCACTCGGGCGGTTTCCCTCGGAAGCGACCTCGGCCACGCGCTCGTCGTCGCCAAGTGGGCTCGGCTTATAGGGCTTTCCCACGTATGAGACGAATCAGAAGGAGTAGCGGTCCTCAGTTAGTGGGTCCGCCGTATTGCTGTACCCGCGGACCTCCCAATATCCCAGCTCTTCCTCGTCGGTGAACGTGACGGCGCGGACCCACTTCGCGCTCTTGTACGCGTAGCGCTTCGGCACGAGGAGTCGCACGGGCCCCCCGTGCTCGATTGGGAGGGGTTTCCCGTCCCATTGGTAGGTGAGGAGGACGTCGGAATCGTATAGGACCGTGAGTGGGTGGGACGTCGTGTAGCCGTCCCCGCACCGAAAGGTCGCGAATCGGGCCGTGGGTCGGATTTGGGCCCGCTCTGCCACTTCCCGGATCGTGGTCCCCACCCACTCGTTGTCGAAGGTGGTCCAACCGGTGACGCAGTGGAAGGGCGACGTCACCTTCGCCGAAGGCAGGCGGAGGAATTCGTCATACGTGAGGCGGAGCGGTTTTTCGACCGAACCATCCACCCGAAGGTCCCAGTCCTTCGGATCGAACCGTGGGACGATGCCGAGATCGAGCCGCGGCCACTTCCGCACCTCGCGCTGTCCCGGCGGCAACTGCCGCTCCGCGACCATCGCCCGTGAGCAACGAGCTCCCTCATATAAATGCCCTGCCAGACGGCTGGACGAACAAGGACCCGCCCTCGAGTATGCCGCCCTGAATCGGACCGATTCGCTCGATTATAAATAGTCAGATTTCGAGTACCGTTCAGGGACGAAGGGGGAAGGGTATGTGGGACCGGAACGACCCCGTGAAACATAGCCTAAAGGAGCTCGGATCGGAACTCAGCCATCGACGTGCGACCGAGGGCATGGCGAAAGAGCGCGTCCGACGACCGCTACGGCGGGAGACGAAGATGGCCGTGGGGATGGCCATCGTCCTGGCGTTGGCAATGGTCGTGGCCGCGATCAACTTGTTCACGCATACGTTCCCGGCGGGAACGACCGGCGCTCATGTCACGACGACCTGCTCGACCTTGACCATGGGAACGCCCTCCGTGCCGGCGGGCTCCGGGACGGTCCGGTTCAACTGCGGGGCGACGACGCCCGCGTTCGTGGCGGACGGCAGTGGTCCTGTGACGCCTACGTTCTCGTTAGGCGCGACCCTGTACACCGGTCTCTCGATTGTGGCCTCGGCGGCCATTGGAACGAGCTGCACCGGCGGGACGGCCCTCACGTCCGGGACGGGACTGACGCCCCCGGCGGGAAACTACGACTACTGCGCGAGTTACACTGGGGCGGGCGTGCTTCCGGGTTTCACGCTAACGTGGTCGCAATAGGCCCGTTCCAGAGTCCGGACGATCTCGCGCTGTCATCATAGCGAGAGGTTTAATAGGCTGACCTTTTTCCCACAAACGAGATGGCGCTCGAGAGCTACGTGCCCATCGTCATTTTTGCCCTCATCGCCCTGCTGTTCCCGCTGGGCACCTTCTTCGCCACGCGCCTCTTCCGACCGGACCATCCGACGCCGCTGAAGGACCTCACGTACGAGTGCGGCGAGGTGCCGGAAGGGGTGGCGCAGATCCAGTTTCACTTTCAGTACTACATGTTCGCCCTGATTTTCGTCGTCTTCGATGTCGCGGCCGTGTTCCTCCTCCTCTGGGCCTTTGCGTGGGGCGGCCTCCTGAGTTCCTCGTCGCCCGCGGCCAAGTTCTCGATCTTCCTGTTCCTCGGGATCATGTTCGTCGCCACGCAATACGCGCTCAAGAAGGAGGAGGTCATCCAGATATGAGCGCCGTCGCCCAGCCGGTGCCGGAGGTCACGGGCCGTCCCGTGCCGTTGATCGAGAAGGAGGTCCTCGGCTCGCTCAAGGCGGCGTTCGGCTCGAAGCTGACGGACGGGAAGGTCCTGCGGCCCCGGCACCTCGCGGTGTCCATCGACCGAAAGGACCTGATCCCCGTCTGCACGTACCTGAAGAACACCCTCGGGTTCGAGCACCTCTCCTGCGTCACCGCGGTCGATTGGAAGGACCATTTCGACAGCATCTATCATATCGAGAACTACTACAACGGATGCATGGTGCAGGTCACCGCGCTCATCCCCTACGACGATCCGAAGATCGCGAGCGTGACGGGCCTCTGGAGGGCCGCGAATTTCCACGAACGGGAGGCCTGGGACCTCATGGGGGTCGAGTACGAAGGCCACCCGAACCTCGAACGGATCCTGCTCCCAACGGACTTCAAGTTCCACCCGCTCCGGAAGGACTTCGCCCAGGAGGTCGACCGTCAGTACATCACCCGGCGGAAGCTCCGAGGAGGGACGTGAGTGCCGGAGTTCTGGATCAACATGGGGCCGCAGCACCCGATGACGCACGGCCTCTGGAACATGAAGGTGAAGGTGGACGGCGAGACGATCACGGACGCGAAGCCGGAGATCGGGTACCTGCACCGTGGATACGAGAAGATCATGGAGGTGCGGGAGTTCCAGAAGAACGTCGTCCTCACGGACCGCCTGTGCTACGTCTCTTCGATCACCTGGTCCCACGCGTACTGCCTCGCCGTCGAGAAGATGATGGGGATCGAGACGCCGGAGCGCGGCCAGTGGATCCGCGTGATCGCCCTCGAGTTGCAACGGGTCGCGTCGCACCTGATGTGGCTCGCGTCGTACGGTCCGGACCTCGGCCTGCTCACGGGCCTCCTCTGGTGCCTCCGGGAGCGGGAGCTGTTCCTCGATCTGATCCAACTCATGTCGGGCGCGCGGATGAACCAGAACTATCCGCGGGTCGGCGGCGTCCGGAATGACCTGCCGGAAAACTTCGAGGCGATGTGCAAGCGGAGCATCGAGCATTTCCTGGAGAAGGTGAAGAACGAGTACCCGCAGATTTTCCAGGAATCGAAGGTGTTCCGGATGCGGACGGAAGGGGTCGGGACGATCTCCGCCGCGGACGCCATCAACTGGGGCGTCACCGGCCCGAACCTACGGGCGTGCGGCGTCAACGTCGATCTGCGCCGCCTCGATCCTTACGAAACGTACGAGGAGATTGACTTCGAGCCGCAGGTGTGGCACGACGGGGGGGCGGGCGACTCGTACGCACGGTTCGAGTGCCGGTTCAACGAGCTGAACGAGTCGTGCAAGATCATCCTGCAGGCCCTGGAGAAGATGCCGAAGACCGGTCCGTACCGGGTGAAGCCGCCGCGGCGGGCGGAGGGAGAAGGATACGCCAAGACGGAGGACTCTCGCGGCGAGGCCCTGTTCTTCGTGATCGGCGACGGCGACGACCGGCCGTACCGTGTGAAGATCCGTAGTCCCGTGTTCTGCACGATGGCGGCGACGCCTCAGCTGCTACGCGGGAACAAACTCGCCGACGTGGTCTCCATCCTCGGGTCCGTGGACGTGTGCGTCGGGGAGATGGACAAGTGAGTGCGCCGCTCGTACCGAATCTGTTCGCGGTATGCAAGGTCCTGGTCGCGGCGATCCTCTCGATCGTCCAGCAGCTCATCTACGCGTCGTCGGGCCCGATTCCCCCGTTACGAGGATTGGGGGACTTCGTCGGTTCCGATCCGATCGTCTCGATCGTGACCTGGCTCATCGTCGTGACCGTCGTCGTGCTCTGGGTCACGGTGATCAACCTCTTCACGGTGATGTGGGTCGAACGGAAATTGTACAGCCGCCTCCAAGACCGGTACGGCATCATGATCTCCATCTGGTCGCTTCCCTTCTGGCCGTTCAACCGCGTGCACCGGCCGACGCACAAGGGTCTGGGTTACCTGCAGAACCTGGCGGACGGCGTGAAGCTCATTCAGAAGGAGAACATCACGCCGAGGAATGCGGACTCGGCCATGTTCCACATTTCCCCCGTCCTGATTGCGTCGTCGACGCTGATGGTCTTCGCCGTCCTCCCGTGGAGCAGCGGCTTCTATGTGGCGAACCTGGACCTCGGGGTCCTGTTCATGCTCGCGGCGTTCTCCCTCGCGCCGCTCGGCATCATGATTGCCGGGTATGCCGCGAACAACAAGTACACCCTCGTGGGAGGGTTCCGTGCCGGGGCCATGCTCCTCTCCTACTCGATCCCGATGGTCCTCGCGGTGATCGCCCTCGTGGTCTCCACGGGCACGTTGGACCCCGTCAAGATCGTCCAGCAGCAAGACCGGCCCATCGTCCTGGGGGGGACCGCATTGCCCATCCCGGCCTGGAACGTGTTCGGTCCGCAGGTCCTCGGCTTCCTCGTCTTCACGGTCTCGATGATCGCGGAGATGGAGCGGGTGCCGTTCGACATCCCGGAGGCGGAGGCCGAACTCGTGGAGGGCTGGACGACGGAATACAGCGGGATGCGATTCGGCATCGTCTTCGCGTTCAAGTGGCTGCGGATGCTGGCCGCATCTGCCCTGATCGCGATTCTATACTTGGGCGGATGGGGCGGTCCGGTCTTCGCGACCCTCTCCGTGGGAGGGATCCCGGTCCCGATCGTACCCGAGGAAGTGTGGTTCGTCCTGCGGGTGTACTTGCTCTCCGCGTTCTTCGTCTGGCTCTCGTGGTCCGTCCCCCGTGTGCGGATCGATCAGATCCTGAACATCGGATGGAAGCGACTGATCCCATACTCCCTCCTGGCGATTCTCGTCGCGGCGGCCTTCCGGGTCATCGGGTGAGTGCCATGGAGGCCGCGGAGCGCATCGGAATCTTGGTGGGATGCCGTGGACGTTGATTGGGAGTTCATCGCCTTCATCATTCTGAGCGCGTTCGAAGTGATCGGCTCCGTGCTCGTGGTGATTAACAAGCGCCTCGTGCGCGCCGCGTTCTGGCTCGCAATGACCCTTGTCACGATCGGTGCGATCTACCTGCTCTTCCTGAGCGAGTTCGTGTTCCTGATCCAGATCCTCGTCTACGCGGGCGCGGTCCCCGTCCTCCTCGTGTTCGGGATCATGCTCACCCGGCGCACGATCATGGACGAGCCGGGAGGGACGGTGCCGCCGTGAGGCTTCGGGAGTTCTCGGCCGTCCTCGCGGCCGCCGCCCTGTTCGCCGTCATGGCCTTCTCCTTCCTCGGGACCGCGAGCTGGCCTCAATCCCCGACCTCGGTCCCGGTGTACAACTCGACCTCCGGCCAAGGGATCGCCAACGTGATGTTCGACTCTTTCGCGATCGCGGTCGTGCTCATTGCGATCCTGTTGGGCGCCGCCATGATCGGCGGGGTCTATCTGGCGAAGATGGACGAACCGGGCAAGGTGGGGCCGTGATCCCGCTCCAGTACGAGCTGCTCCTATCCGCCGCCCTGTTCTGCATCGGACTCTACGGCATCCTCGCCCGACGGAACGGGATCATCGTGCTCATGTCGATCGAGATCCTCTTGAACGCCTCGATCCTGAACTTCGTGGCCTTCTCGTCGTACAGCGGGAATCCGAGCGGTCAGGTGTTCGCCCTCCTCGGGATCGCGGTGGCCGCCGCGGAGGCTGCGGTCGGGCTTGCGGTCTTCCTGTCGATCTACCAGACCCACGGCACGATCGAACTCGACAAGGTCCGGTTCCTGAAGTGGTGAGCCATGATCGCGAACGCGTGGGTCGTGTGGCTCATCCTGCTCCTCCCCCTCGGGGCCTTCCTCGTGGTCGGGCTGATCGGACGACGGTTCCGGGAAGGCGGCGGGTATTTGGTCGTGGGCGCGATGGCGGGCTCCCTCGTCCTGTCCCTGTACGTGTTCGTCCAGGTCTTGTTGCAAGGAGCGCTAGGCGGGTCCTTCACAGAGACCGTGACCGGCTACGTCTGGCTTCCGAGCATCGGGGGAGCCGAGATCCGGATCTCGATCCTGATTGACAACCTCAGCTCGCTGATGCTCGTCCTCGTGTCGTTCCTCTGCCTCCTCATTTTCGTCTATTCCCTCGCCTACATGCACGAGGATGAGGGTAAGGCCCGCTACTACGCGGAAGTCAGCCTGTTCGCGACGGGGATGCTGGGGACCGTGAGCGCGGACAACTTCCTGCAGCTTCTGATCTTCTGGGAGATCATGGGCCTCTGTTCGTACCTCTTGATTGGATTCTGGTACCACAAGCCTGAGGCGGCTGCCGCCGCGAAGAAGGCGTTCCTTGTCACCCGCGTCGGAGACGTCCTTTTCCTCGTCGCCGTCCTCATCATCTGGATCGAATTCGGGGACCTGCGCTTCGACGTGATCGCAAAAGGAGTTGGCCTCCTGAGTCCCCATCTCCTGACCCTCATCCCGCTGCTCCTCTTCGGGGGGGCCGTCGGGAAGTCCGCCCAATTCCCGTTGCACGCGTGGCTGCCGGACGCCATGGAGGGCCCGACGACGGTCAGCGCCTTGATCCACGCTGCGACGATGGTGAAGGCGGGCGTCTACCTGACCGCCCGGTCGTTCATCTTCCTGGTACCACTCGCCCCCGGCGTCGAGCCGCCTTTCACCGCGATCCTCGTGATCGCCGGCATCGGCGGGTTCACGGCCCTCTTCGCCGCGACGATGGCTGTCGTGAACACCGACATCAAGAGGGTCCTCGCATTCTCGACGATCTCCCAGCTCGCATACATGTTCCTCGGCCTCGGGGCGGGCGCCTACGTCATGGCGACCCAGGCGTCGCGCGGCGAGGAGGTCAACTCCGCGGGGTACAGTGCGGCCCTGTATCATTTGTTCAACCACGCGTTCTTCAAGGCCCTCCTGTTCCTCTCAGCGGGCAGCGTGATCCACGCGGTCAACACGAACGATATGCGGGAGATGGGCGGCCTCTCGAAGGCGATGCCGACCACGTCGAAGGTCATGCTGTTCGGCTCTCTCGCCTTGGCCGGCATTGTGCCTTTCAGCGGCTTCTTCAGTAAGGGGGAGATTCTGTCCGTCACCTTCGACGCGGGTGCCGACCATCCGGGTTTCTATTTGCTCTTCGCGTTCGGAATCGTCACCGCGTTCCTCACCGCGTTCTATGCGTTCCGGCTCTGGTTCATGACATTCCACGGGGAATACCGCGGGCACGAGCATCCGCACGAATCGCCCCGCGTGATGACCACGCCCCTGATGATCCTCGCGGGTTTCGCGCTCGTGTCCGGCCTCCTCGCCTATCCGATGCAAGGGTTCGGGAACTTGGTGTTCTTCGGGCGGCCCGAAGCGGGCTTTCCCCTCGTCGGCATCCCCTGGTCGCACTATCTGCTCGAAGGTACCGCGCTGGGCGTCGCGGTTCTCGGGATCGCCCTGGCCTGGTCCATCTACGCCACGAAACGGATTCCCGCGGAGCGTTTCACCGCCACCCGAGGGGGCGCGTTCCTCCATCGGATGCTCGCCCGTCGGTACTGGATCGACGATGTCTACGACGCGTTCGGTCGGAACGTCGTCGTCGGCCTCGCTCGAGGATTGGACTGGTTCGACCGCAATGTGATCGACGGGATCGTGAACGCGGTCGGCCGCGGTGGGATGCGGGTGGCGGTACAGAGCGACGTCTTCGATCGGCGTGTGATCGACGGCGCCGTGAACGCCGTGAGCCTCGAGACGATCCGAACGAGCTGGCGTCTGCGGCAGCGACAGACGGGCCAAGTGCAGAGCTACGCCTGGGTCATCGTCGTGGGATTGGTCGTCCTGTTCTTCCTGATGTTCGGCCAGCGGCTTGTGGAGCGTTTCCTCGGAGGACCGTGACATGGTCGGCGTCTTGTCCCTCCTCTGGCTAATCCCGTTCGTCGGCTCGCTCATCGTCTGGGGGATCGGGACATCGCAGCGGGCGGCGAAGTTCATCGCCCTCGGATTCAGCCTGGTTGAGATGGTCCTGGCGACGTCGCTTCTGCTGGCTTTCATCAATCCCGGATGGGCGTTCGTCCTCGGGGCTCCGACTACGACGCCCCCGCCGACCCCCGGTCCTTTCGTCCCGCTGTTCTACCTGGAGCGGTTCGGCGGATGGAAGGACTACGGGTTCAATTACATCGTCGGCGTGGACGGGCTCAGCGTCCCCCTGATCTGGCTTACGGCCCTGCTCACGACCCTCGCCATCGTGTTCCACTGGGACGAGGAGCAGCGCCCGCGCGCCTTCTTCGGCCTCTTCATGTTCCTCGAGATGGCCCTCGTGGGCGTGTTCCAGGCCCTGGACTTCATCCTCTTCGCGGTCTTCTGGGAGCTCGTCCTCCTCCCGATGTTCTTCCTCATCGGGATCTGGGGCGGCCCGAACCGGCGGTACGCGGCGTTGAAGTTCCTGATCTTCACGCACGTGGGCTTCGTGATCATGCTGCTCTCCATGTTCACCCTCTACTGGACCGCGAGTGCGTCGGTGAACGCCGCGGTGTACGGCGTCAACGCGCCGACGCTCGACATGACCGCCTTCCTGCACGGCGCCCTGCGGCACGCGACCGGCTCCGGGATTGTCTACCTCACCCTAGGGGCTCAGATCCCGATCTTCGCGGCCTTCCTGTTCGGTTTCATCGTGAAGTTGCCCTCCGTGCCGTTCCACACCTGGCTGCCCGATGCCCACGTGGAGGCGCCGACCGGGGGTTCAGTTCTCCTGGCGGGCGTCCTCCTGAAGATGGGCGGTTACGGGATCTTCCGGATCAACCTGGGCATGCTGCCCGATGCCGCTCGGAGCCTCTGGTGGGTCCTCGCGATCCTGGGGACCGTCTCGATGGTCTACGCGGCCTTCGTGTGCCTCGCCCAGACGGACCTGAAGCGGCTCATCGCGTACAGCTCCGTGGGCCACATGGGCTTCGTCCTCCTGGGTGCGTCGAGCCTCACCGTGATCGGGGTGCAGGGCGGGATTTTCCAGCTCTTCAACCACGGGATCATCACCGCGATCCTGTTCATGCTCGCGGGCTCCGTGAAACATAGCACCGGGACGCGGGACATCCCGGAGCTGCAGGGGCTCGCGCGGGTGATGCCGCAGTTCTCCCTGATCCTCGCGATCGGCTTCTTCGCGTCCCTCGGCCTTCCGGGCCTGAACTCGTTCTGGTCCGAATTCATGGTCTTCGTCGGCGCGTACGGCTCCCCGAACCTCGATCCGAATCGGCGCCTGATCCTGATCCCGCTCCTGTCGATCGTCGTGACCGCGGCCTATTACCTCTACACGATGCAACGCATCCTGTTCGGCGATCCGCCGGAGAAACTGGCGAAATCCCACGATCTGCTCCCGTGGGAGCGCATCTCCTACGCGGTCCTCGTCGCCCTCGTGTTCCTGGTCGGCCTCTTCCCACTCCCGTTCCTGGGCATGATCAACGCGTACACGAGCGGCTCCTTCCCCTGGCTCGGAGGCCTCTGAGATGTTGGTCGATTACCCGATCCTCACGCTGATCGTCTTCCTCCCCGCGCTGGGCGCCCTCCTTTCCTACGTCGCCGGGTCCGCGCGCGCCGCACGATGGATCGCGCTGAGCTTCTCCCTCCTGGTCCTTGCGCTCGCGTCGGTCCTCCTGGCGGGATTCCTCTCGCCGGACGCGATTGCGCTCCCGAAAATGGTGACGCCGGGGGCGCACGCCTACTATGCGGTCGAAAAGTCGCCCTGGGTGCCGACCCTGAACGTGAACTACTTCCTCGGCGCGGACGAGCTGTCCGTGGTCCTCGTCTTCCTGAACGCCCTCCTCACGCCCCTCGCCCTGGCGATCTCCTGGGACGAGCATTCACGGGTTCCCGAGTTCTTCGCCATGTTCCTCTTCATGGAGACGACGATCAGCGGCGTGTTCCTGTCCCTGGACCTGTTCCAGTTCCTCGTCTTCTGGGAGGTCGGCCTCGTCCCGATGTACCTCCTGATCGCGGTCTGGGGCGGCCCGCGGCGGAGCTACGCGGCGTTCAAGTTCTTCCTGTACACGTTCCTCGCGTCCCTTCCCCTCTTGGTCGTCATCTTCGCGTTCTACTTGTACTCGAGCCCGCACACGTTCGACATGACCGCGATCATCTCGACCCTGCCGATCCCGCCCGGGCCGCTCGCCGACCTCGCGTTCGTTGGTCTCCTCATCGCCTTCGGCACGAAGTTGCCGACGTGGCCGCTCCACACGTGGTTACCGGACGCCCACGTCGAGGCACCGACCGGCGGATCCGTGATCCTCGCGGGCGTCCTCCTCAAGCTCGGCGGTTACGGCCTCATCCGGTTCAACGTGCAGATGCTCCCGACCGCGGCGGGCGACCTGTACTGGCTCCTGGCGCTCGTCGGGATCATCTCGATCCTGTACGGCGCCTTCGTCTGCATCGCCCAGGACGACCTGAAGCGCCTCGTCGCATTCTCCAGTGTGAGCCACATGGGGTTCGTGACCCTCGGGATCGCTGCGGGGGTGTACGGCTTCACCTCGGGCGGCGGGTACGGCCGCGGCGCGGTCCTCGGCTTCTCGGGCGCGATCTTCCAGATGTTCGCCCACGGCCTCGTGTCCGCGGCCTTGTTCATGGTCGCCGGATCTCTCGGCCACATGATCGGGACGCGGAACATCTCGGAGCTCGGCGGAATTGCGAAACGGGCGCCGCGGGTCGCCGCCTTCATGATGGTGTCCTTCCTCGCCTCCCTCGGCCTCCCCGGTCTCGTCGGGTTCGTCGCGGAGTTCAGCGTCTTCGTCGGCGTGTACGCGGCCTTCGGCCTCCTCGTCTTCGTGCCCGTCCTCACCGTGATCCTCACGGCGGCGTATTACATCTGGGCGATGCAGCGGGCCATCTTCGGGCCTCCAAACCCGCGATGGGAGACGATGCCGGACCTCCGCCGCTTCCAGGTCGCGCCCCTCGCGGTCCTGACCGTCGCCTTCGCCGTGTTCGGCATCTTGCCGATCCTGATCTTCAACGTGATCTCGGCGTGGTCCCAGGGAATCCTCGGAGGGCTCTGAGCTGTCCGAGTACACCGTCTTCCTGCCGGAGACGATCCTGGTCATCACCGCGCTCGCCTCCGCGGTCCTCGGCTTCGCCTGGCGCAAACGTCCGGACCTCCTGTGGACCTTCGCTCTCGCGGGCACCGGCCTCGCGACGTTCGTGACGATCGACATGATGGGCCTCGGGATCACGAACGCCCTCCATCTGGCCCTCTGGCCCTCCCCGGTCGGGGTCAGCGGCAACTTCACAGGGGAGCTGAAGATGAACGTCGACGCGTTTGCCCTGTTTTTCCAGCTCATGTTCGAGTTCGTCGCGTTCCTCGTGATCCTGGCCTCCCGAGGGTTCCTGCGTCCGGAAGAGCCACACCAAGGGGAGTACTACGCGCTCATGCTCCTCGCGGTCGTCGGCATGATGTTCACCGCCGCCGCGACGGACCTGTTCGTGCTCTTCCTCGCCTTCGAGACGTCGAGCCTGAGCACGTTCGCACTCGTCGCGTACCGCAAACGCGACAAACAGGCGACCGAGGCCTCGGTGAAGTTCTTCATCATCGGCTCCGTGAGCTCGGGGATCGTCCTGTTCGGCATCTCCCTGATCTACGGCATCGCGGGGACGACGTCGATCGGGACCACGACGGACCTGCTGCTCCTCCGAGGACCGCCGGGCCTCACCTTGGCCGGGCACCCGGATGTCGAATCGCCGCTCATCGTCGCCTTGGTGCTGCTGATCGCGGGTTTCGGGTTCAAGGTCGCGGTCGTGCCGTTCCACATGTGGGCGCCCGATGTGTATCAGGGCTCGCCGACGACGATCAGCGTCCTCCTGACCGCCGCCTCGAAGAACGTCGGGATCGTCGCCCTGTTCCGCGTCTTCCTGATCGGCCTGTTGAACGTCCAGATCGACTGGATTGCCGCCCTCGCGGTCCTCGCGATCGCGACGCAGACGGTCGGGAACATCGTCGCGATCCCTCAGCGGTCCGTGAAGCGGATGCTCGCCTATTCGAGCATCGCCCAGGCGGGGTACATCCTGATCGCCATCCCGGTCGGCGCGGTCGCCCTCCATTCCACGTCGCCGGGCGACAACGCCTCGCGGATCGCCGTGGCGGGGCTGGTCGGCGGGATGCTCCACGTGTTCGTCTACGCCGCGATGAAGGCGGGTGCCTTCCTCGTCGTCGCGGGCACGGAGGCTCGCGGCCTCCCGGACGACATGGAGGCCTACAAGGGCCTAAGCCGGCGGATGCCGTTCCTCGCGTTCGCGATGACCGTGTTCCTCTTCAGCCTCGCGGGGATCCCGCCCCTCGGCGGCTTCTTCTCGAAGTTCGTGCTCTTCTCCAGCGCGGTCAATGCCGCGTCTTTCAACGGATGGTTCCTCGCGCTCGCCGTGTCCGGCGTCCTGAACAGCGCTCTCTCCCTGTACTACTACGCCCGGGTCGTCTGGTACATGTACATCCTTGATCCGGAGGGCGAGGCGCGGAAGGTGGAGGTGCCTCGGGCGATCGAGGGGGCCGTGTTCATCGCCCTCGCGATCGTCATGCTCACGGCCGTCCTCGCGGCGTTCTTCCTAGGCTTCCTGAACGACGCCGCCCGGGGTTTCTTCGGATTTTGACTCGGTTGTTTCGGCGGGGTCCCGCCGAAGGCTTTTAGCCGTCGGCCGGAGCTGGGGAAGCGGATGGCCTCGCGATCGGTGCCCCGACTCCTGTTCCATGTGGACATGGACGCCTTCTACGCCGCGCTGGAGATTCGCGAGAATCCGGAACTCGAAGGGAAGCCGGTCGTTGTCGGAGCCGATCCGCGAAAGCATCCCCGAGGCGTCGTCCTCACCGCGAGCTACGAAGCGAGAAAATTTGGCGTGCGGTCGGCGATGTCGTGCGTCCAAGCGGTCCGCCTGTGCCCCGACGCCGTCTTCGTCCCCCCGCACTTCGAACTCTATGGCCGCGTGAGCAGCGAGATCATGGAACTCCTGCGGGGGTTCGCCGACCACCTCCAGCCCACCGGGATCGAGGAGGGCTACCTTGATGTGACGACCCGCTGTGGCGGCGACTACAACCGGGCTCGGGAACTCGCCCTGGAGGTCAAGGCCGCGGTCCGGAAGGAGCAGCGACTCACCTGCTCCGTCGGCATCGCCCCGACGAAGGCAGCCGCGAAGATCGCCTCCGATTTCGAGAAGCCCGATGGGCTCACCGTCGTCCTGCCGGACCACATCGTGGAATTCCTCACTCCGTTCTCCGTCCGGAAGATCCTGGGCGTCGGTCCCAAGACCGCCGATCGGTTCAAGGAGATCGGCCTGGAGACGATCGGCGACGTACAGCAATACAATCGTCAGGATCTCGTGGAGCTGTTCGGTGCGTTCGGTGAATACGTCCACGACGTCGCGATGGGCCGCGACACGGGAGAGGTCGTGGAACCGAGCGGTCCCCCGGAGTCGATCAGCACGGAGACGACGTTCGAGCACGACCTCGCGGGCTACGAGTCGGTCTGGCCCGAACTCGAAGCGCTGGTGAAGTCCCTTCACAAACAGCTGCGCCACGAGAAGTACGCGTTCCGCACGGTGACGCTCAAGGCCAAGTATTCGAATTTCGAAATCCACACGCGATCCCGGAGCCTGAAGATTCATACCACGGATCTCGATCCGATCTTGGTCCTGAGCCAGATGTTGCTTCGGGAGGTCCTGATTCCGGGGCGGAAAGTCCGCCTGATTGGCGTGCGCCTCTCGAGCTTGCAGGACCATGTGGCCCCGCAGGCCACGCTCGCGAAGTGGTCAACCGTGTCCCGGGCCTGACCGCCGGGAGTGGTGGCCGCTCAGGACTTCGACGTTTATCATTGCTCCTCAGAGTGCTTTGAAGTTCCCCGTGACGACCACTTCGACCGGGACCTCATCAAGGGATTCTGGCAGGACGCTCCGGATCTTCGGATTGTCCTCCTCGACGTAGATGCAGATACACTCCTTGCCGTCCTTCTGACCGATCCCGACGCCCACCACGCCGCGCATCTTCATGAGGCGCGACTCGTGGCGCCGCTTCACGTCCACCACGGAGGCCACGGCGGTCCATGTCGTCCGCAGGCGATAAACCCAGCGAGGCTCCGTCCGGAGAGTCGCGAATCACGGAGGAGGCGGCCGGATGAATCCATCCTGCATCAAGAGCTGCGTTTGCTCTCGAGCCCGTCGAATGAGGGCGATGGCGTTGTCGTAGAGCTCGTTCCGGGTCTTGCGGACGCGGGCGATGCCCTGCTCGATCGCTTTCATGCCGACCGCGGCAGCCTCCCGCGCAAAGACGTCGATCTCCTCCATCGTTGGTACGATGTGTTCTTCGTCGAGGCCCTTCTCCTCCGCGACCAAGGCGAGCTCTCGGGCTGCCGCGATACACATCTCGTCTGTGATGGTCCGCGCCCGCACGTCGAGCGTACCCCGGAAGATTCCTGGGAAACCGAGGGAGTTGTTCACCTGGTTCGGGAAGTCCGAGCGCCCCGTCGCGATCACGCGCGCGCCGGCCTCCGCGGCTTCCCAGGGCCAAATTTCCGGGACCGGATTCGCGATCACGAACAGGATCGCGTCGTCCGCCATGGAGGCGACCCAATCCTTCTGAATGACGCCGGGTCCGGGTCTCGAGGCCGCGATGACGACGTCGACCCCGTCCATGGCCTCCGGGATTCCACCGACCCGGCTTTCGCCGTTCGTCATCTGAGCGAGCTCCCACTTCTCCGCGAACTCGGTCTGGGCGGCCTCGACGTCCTTCCGATGCCGGCCCACGATGCCTTTCGAGTCGACGAGGATCAGGTGCGCCGGTTGAGAGCCTGCTTCGATCAGCAGTTTCGCGGTCCGGATGTTCGATGCCCCGGCGCCGATCAAGGTGATCTGGACTTCGGGCAGCTTCTTGCCGACCACCTTCAGGGCGTTGATCACACCTGCGACGTTGATCGTCGCGGTCCCCTGCTGGTCGTCATGCCACACCGCGATGTCGCATTCCTTCCGCAGGCGGTCGAGGATGCCGAAACACTTCGGCTGGGCGATGTCCTCCAGGTTCACGCCGCCGAACGAGGGCGTGATGAGCTTCACCGTCTCGATGATCTTCTCCGGGTCCTTCGTGGCGAGCGGGATAGGGAAGGCGTCGACCCCGCCCAGATATTTGAACAGGAGAGCCTTGCCCTCCATGACCGGGAGGCCGGCCTCTGGGCCGATGTCCCCGAGGCCGAGGACCCGCGTGCCGTCCGTCACGACGGCAACTTGGTTCCATTTGTTCGTCAGGCTCCAGACCAATTGCGGGTCCGCCTTGATGTCGAGGCAGGGCTGAGCCACGCCGGGCGTGTACCAGATCGCGAAGTCGTTGAAGCTCCGGACGGGGACCCGCGGGACCACTTCGATCTTCCCTTGGTAGTACGGATGGTACTTCGCGGACTGCTCCTTCGGCAAGTTCGCTCGCTTCAGGTTCTCTTCCACTTCCTTTGCCGTTGGCGCTTTGACGGGTTTCCGTTCCGCGCGCTTCTTCGTGACCATCTGGACACCAGAAATCGGATTGCCGGATGAGGAGAGAAATCTCGCTTAAAGCTTTGCTCCGTGTTCGTTGCAGGAGCTCATCAGACCCTCTCTTCAGGCGGCCCGTGGTCGAGTTGGCCTTCTCCGATCCTAGGACGGGACAGGTTCGGTCGCATCTCTTGCATTCATCGCACACGCGCAAACGTTTTTCTGCATCCCTCGTGTCCGTCCTGCGTGCTCGTCGCCGTTGTAGACCGGGCCGGTCGAGGTGGTACGCGAAAGGTGAAGGCCGCCTTCGAGGCCGTCGAGACGCGGTACGCCGAGTTGGGCCATACCTTGCAACGGCCGGTCTCCGGCGAGATTGTCGCCATCCCGATCATGGGCGCGTCCAAATCCCTGAAGGATCGGCACACCCTGTACGTCTCCTCGCGGGCCGTCGAATCGGGTTTGGTTGACGGCCTGATTGCTCACGAGGTCGGGCATATGCTCCGGACGGAAGCGAGGCATCCCTCCCACAGCCCCGAGGTGTATCGATTGATAGCGAAAGAGGTCCGGATTCCTCGCGCGGCCGAGGCGGCATTCGGCCAGGCGTTCAATCATGTCCAGGACGTCTATGCAGACGACCTCGCGTTCCCCGTGTTCGCGGGGGCGGACGGACGCCGCGCATACGACTTCTTCGCAGGCTGGGTCGAGAACAACGCGTCCATGCGGAGTAAGAACCGATGGCAGAACCTCGGACTCGCCGCAAGCAACGGGTTCGCGATCGGTAGTTTGGTCCGTCATGGCCTGATCACACCCGAGGACAAGCTGTGGGACCGCGCACGCGCGTTCGACCGGGAGGCCGGTTTCCAAGCGGTGGATGCCCTCGTGGACTTCTACGGGAAGCTACCGGAGAGCCCGTCTCCCGACCAGTTCATCGCCGAGTTGAAGCGGCTCGCTGCGATCATGACGAAGGCATCGACCACTTAATTCCCGTAACATTTTATACTCCGAGCCTTGTGACAGCGCCATCTGAGGCACATCATGGCTGAGGAACTCGAGACGGCGCAGATCCCGCCCCACATCATGGCGGCGATGCGAGAGCGCATGAAGATGGCGCAGCGCATGTCCCGCATCAAACACAAGATCGTCGTGATGTCAGGAAAGGGCGGTGTTGGCAAGTCGACTGTCGCCGCGAACCTCGCTTGCGTCCTCGCGGAGGGCGGAACGGCTGGACTTGTCGACGCGGACGTGACCGGGCCGGACATCGCGAAGCTCATGGGTGTCGAGGACGCGCAGGTGAAGGCGACGGATACGGGCCTCGAGCCGACGACAGGCCCCGCTGGCGTGCGCGTGATCTCCATGGCCCAGATGATCGACCGCGACACCGCGGTCGTCTGGCGTGGACCGTTGAAGATCAAAGCACTCAAACAGATGCTCTCCGACGTGGAATGGGGAGACCTCGATTACCTCGTCATTGACTTGCCGCCCGGCACGAGCGACGAGCCGCTCAGCGTCGCGCAGGAGATCCCGGACGCGGATGGGGCTGTTGTCGTCACGACGCCGCAGGAAGTATCCCTCCTCGATGTTCGGAAGTCAATCGCCTTCGCTCGCGCGGTCAAGATGGATATCCTCGGCGTGATCGAGAACATGAGCGGGTTCGTCTGTCCCCATTGCGGTAAAGAGACAGCGATCTTCAAAGTAGGCGGGGGCGAGGCGGCGGCGGAGGAACTCGGGCTTCCGTTTCTCGGGCGAATCCCTCTGGACCCGCGAATCGTGATCGGAGGGGACGCGGGAAAGCCGTTCGTCCTCGAGCACCCGGACTCCGCTGCGGCTCAAGCGTTCCGGGAGATTGTGAAGAAGCTAAGGCCCCGCCTGAAGGAAACGAAGCCGAGGCCGACCGGTCCGCTCGCGAAGTGAGATGGCTTCCGTTCGCCGAAGGGATTTCTAGGTCCAACGGTTCAGGACCGCTTCGATGTCAGCCTTGGGCATCGCGCCGACGATTCCGTCCACGAGCTTCCCGTCCCGGAAGAGGAGCATCGTCGGGATTGATGTGATCTGGAAGCGGGCCGGAGTTCGCGGATTCTCGTCAATGTTCAGCTTCCCGAGTCGCATCCGTCCGACGCGGACCTTCGCGATTTCCTCGAGGACCGGGGCTACGCGGTGGCACGGACCGCACCACTCCGCCCAGAAGTCGACGAGGATGGCGCCCGGCCTCCGGACCTCAGCGTCGAATGTCAAGTCCGTGAGCGTGACGGGCCCCGACCATTCGGCCGCAGACGGCCGTGGCGTGGACGCGGACGTGAGAAGCTGCTGCAGCTTCCGCGCGCGGATCTCCGCGAGCTCTGGGTCGTCCACGGTTTCGATCAGGCATGACGCGGGATAAGAGTCTTTTGTTACGTCGAAACGAATCGGCTGGACTCGCACGATTGCCCTCTACTTCATGAGCTCGGTCCAGGCGAAGGTTGCGACAGCTCAGGTTCATCCATCAGACGGTGGAACGAATAGCTCCACCGAGAATCGATGCCATTGGCAGTCGGCTACGATCCCGCTGAGACCACGCACGATGCTTTCGTGGGCCGGGATCTCGTAGTTCCCGGTCGCTGCAATGTGGCCGTCAACGAGGAGGTGGACACTTGCGACGCCTCCAACCCCTCCCGCATTCCGAATCGTCATCGAGGCTGTGACCTGGTAACTGTGAGACGCCGGATCGCAGGCGGTTGTACTATATTCGACCCGATCGATTCGGAACGCTGGCCGGGGCAGAAAAGTCACGAGGAGGATGAGGAGGACGAGCGCCGCCACCACCGATAACACGAGCATGTTGTCGCTCGCACTCGCAGGCTTCTTTGAGAGGCTGGTCTCTCCCGAGGCGGACCGACGCTGGAATTCGGGCTTGCCTTCCATGTGTGATGAGAGTTATGGGCTCCCATAATATCAGGACTTTTTGGCGGTGTACCACGGAGTTTATTGAGAAGCCGGAAGGATCCCAGCTCGAGGGCTCTCATAGGAACGAAAAACGGGCTCTCGGCCCTCAGTCCCGTAGGTTTTCGCAGTCTACGCGCCCATGACTTTCAGGGGGAGATCTTCGTCACTTGGCCAAACTCTTCCGCCATCGGCCCAATCAAGCGGACTTCGCGGCGGATCAGGGCGATCTCCCGTTCGTTGAACGCACTCGGGTCGAAGGGCACCAGGAGGATCGACTCATGGATCGCGACGCTTTCGTTGAGATCATGGAGGAGGGCTAGGACCGAGCCAAAGTCGTTGTGGCTCACGAGGTACTCGAAGCCGTCCAGGAGGACGGCCGGACGCTCGCTCGCTTCGATGAAGTGTTCGATCGCCATGGCGACGTTTTCCGGAGGACTCGGCCGGATCACGTTCTTCTCGGCGGCGACCCGACTCAGCCACAGGACGGGCGTCCGTTCGAGGCCGTATTCTGCCATCACCGCCTTCGGGGCGCGGCGCGTGATGCACAGCCCCTGAGCTCCGTGGGTGACCAGGTCCTTGAAGATCTCGAAGGCCTGCCCTGCGTCCCGTTCCAGGACCACGTAGGTGACCCCGCGGTCCAACGCATAGGTCGGCTTCGTGAGCAGGTGAGCCTCCGCCTCCGGGACGATCAGCTCCTGGAGGAAGGATTCCCCCCGCACACCGAACGCGATGAGCCCGACGAGGGCCATTTCCAAGATGAAACCAGGCGCACGCCACGTCGCAATCCCGACGTACGGCAGGACGATCTCGAAGAGCAGCTCGCAGAGCGCGAAGCCGCTGATCCCGAGGATGATCAAGTACGTGTCTCGGCGAACTTCCTGTCCCGGCTTCGTTTGTCGAAGATAGGTGATGAAGCGGTACGGCGCATAGAGGATCAGGGTCGCGACCGCGATTCCATTGACGAACAGGAAGTAGTCCTCGAACCGGATTTGGGCCGGGTTCGATGGGTCGAACGTCACCTTCGAGAAGAGGATCGTGACGATCGTGATGATCATCAGGAAGAGATAGAACACGTACGAGTTCGGAAACTCGGTCTTCATGTACTGGACGAAGTCGCGGCGGGAATTGATGGACGTGGTGGTGGCGACGAAGATGAAAGCCCCGATGGCGATGCCGAACAGGTAGTCGAACGTCGCTTGGACGCGCTTGGATAGGATGACGCCATCCTGGAGGGCGGCCTGCCCTTGCGTCGTCACGTACACGCTGATCACGACGTTCGAGATGATCGCGCAGACGAGCAGGTACACGGCGACGAGCAGGATGTGTTTCTGGAAGACCTGATGCGTCTTCTGGCGGTAAATCGCCACGATGATGAGGGACGAGAGGAAGAGCGCGCTCGCGGCGCTCAAGAACGTGACCATGGAGATGTCGGCCAAAGTTTCTCACTCGCCGCTGACTTGCTATAACCCTCCCTCGCGGCTATTTAAGCGGTCCCCGGCTGTTATCTGAGACGATTCCACGGCCAGGCGATTGCTGCTCTCAGAATCAAGAATCATGGAGGCGAACCAACATGGCCCCTTTCATATGGCCGGGCGAGAACGCATCATGCGGTCGCATTGACTTTTCAACCAGTGAACCCTCTCGGCATCAATCGGGAAGACCTCGATCTCCTGTCGCGGACCGTGCTCCGCCTCGGTGGGTACGCGGAGGGCCTCTTCGACTTCCACGACTTCGGGTTCGACAAGGCCGCTTTGAGGGACCACATCACGAACGTCCACATGAGCCTGAAGCAACTCCGGGACCTCGCGACTCCGGAGGGCGTACCCTTGCGGCCGCCGAACATCCCGGCCGGCGCCTTCTGGGAGGACCAGGGTGAGGTGTGGAATTACCTGCAGACGTTGCGTTTCGCGGCGGGGGCGACGATGATGTCGGAGCAGTACAGCCCTCACATGACGACGGAGAATCTGCACCGTTCGATGACTGCGAAGATCTTCCGAGAATGCGTGATCGGCATCCTGGACGACCTCATCGACAAGGGGAACTACTCGTACCTGGAGGCGAAGGACCTCCACCACATGGTCCTCAGCTCCATGCTGGACCCGGACCTCGACTCGACGGCGTTCATGAAACGGCTCGTGACCATGTTGCGTCAGGAACAGATTCCGCTGTTCGACCTGATCAACAACATCGTCCGCGGCTTCAACATCCTCTGGAACGGCTCGCCCCATGGACACGACTACTTCTACCAGATGGAGGTGATGGACGAACGGGTCGCGCTCGGCCAGGCGCTCTCCATGTTCCAGAAGGAACCGAACTTCTCGATCCCCAAGATGGAGAAGATCATGGAGAACTTCTACGCCCCCGACGACACGATGTACTGGTGGGAGAAGCTCGGAGGCCATGTGAGCGCCGCGAGCCGCCATAACCTGATCGACATGGCCTTTACCAACCAGCCGTACGACATCAAACACATGAAGAGTTTCCTCGCGGGCTGGTATTACTACGACGCCGCCGTGATCTTGATGGACCACGTCGTGAGCATCCACCAGGACCTGCGGAACGGGATCGCGAACCTGTCCTTGATTGCGATGCGCGAGAAGGAGCTCCGCGACCTCACGTCGTTGAAGAACTACAATCCGCACCTGACGATCGATGACTACGACGGTCATCTCCGACGGATCGCGGACCTCACGTCGAAGGCGATCCGGCTCGCCACCACGGACGTGCACGACGACACCCTGGTGTACCCGTTCATGACGATCATGATGCCCGTCGTGATGATGGCGGATTGGATCGGCAACCGCGACGACATGATCCACACGTTCCTCGAAGCCATCGCACCGACGATCCGTCGCGTCGCGGGGAACGGAGCCGTGCCCGCGAAGGGCATCGCCGAGGCGATCGACGAAGTCGCCCGCAGCTCCTGAGTCGCCGAGGCGTCGCCGTCCACGCCGGTTTCGTCCTGCACCAATTTACTCCCGCATGGGTGCAATGCCCTGGAAATGGTTATATAAGGCCGGGCGATAGCTCGCGATGGGACGGCCCGGATCATGGGTTCGCTCGACTTTGGGGTCGCTACTGAACTGGCCTTGGTCGAAGCCCGGATCCGGGAAAGCATCGTCACCGAGGAACCCCTACTCCACGACATTGCGCGCTATGTGATCGAGTCCGGGGGCAAGCGGATCCGGCCCATGGTCACCTTGCTCGCCTTCCGCGCCCTCGGCGGGACGGAAGTCCGACAAGCCGTAGACCTGGCCGCGGCGTTTGAGCTGATCCATTCCGCGACGTTGATCCACGACGACATCAACGACGGCGGGGATATGCGCCGCGGGCGCCTCGCCGCTTACAAGAAATTCGGCCTCCAGAATGCGCTCGTGACCGGGGACTTCCTCTTCGTCAAAGCCTTCGGGATCGGCGGCCGGTTCGACGACGACATCGTCGAAATCACGGCCAACGTTTGCGCCGCACTCGCCGAGGGCGAGATCCGCCAGAAACGCCACGCCCACGATACTGGGGTGACGCGGAGCGAGTACCTCGATATCATCCAGCGGAAAACGGCCCTCCCCATGTCCGCGGGGGCGAGGGTGGCGGGCCTCCTGGCGAACGCGCGGCTGGAGCACATCGAGGCCGTCGGGGACTACGGGATCAACCTGGGGATGGCCTTCCAGATCGTCGACGACGTCCTGGACGTCGTGGGAGACGCGTCTCGCCTCGGCAAGCCGCCGGGCACGGACGTGCGGGAAGGGAATGTGACCCTGGTGACGATCCACGCCCTCAACGACGGAAGCGCCATCGACGTCCGAGCACTCGAGCGGCTCGTCCGCAAGCATCGGAAACAGGATGTCGACGTCCGGCGCGTCCTGTCCCTCCTACGAGACTCCGGCGCCGTCGAAAAGGCCCGGCTCGACGCGCAGGCGTATGGGCAGCTCGCCAAGAAGGCCTTGGACCCGATCGCCGACAGCGATGCGAAGGCGAGCATGATCCGCCTCGTCGATTATGTCCTGTCGCGCGACACGTGAGGAGGTGGCGGAATGCCATCGCCGTACGACGTGATTGTGGTCGGCTCCGGGCCTGCGGGTGGAACGGCCGCCCGGTACGCCGCGCGACGCGGGCTCAAGGTCCTCCTCGTCGACAAGCGCAAGGAGATCGGCGTGCCCGTGCAATGCGGCGAATATGTCGCGCACAACGAGGAAATTCGGTCGATTTTCCCTGACGTGGAGGGACTGGAGGATCTCATGGCGGTCCCCTATCACGTGCGCGAGGTCGACACCCCCGTGATTCGGATCTGGTCGCCGAAGGGCCGTCGATACGAGGTCCCGTTCAAGGGGTTCACGGTCCGGAGGGACCGGATGGATCAAGGGATCGCGGCGCAGGCCGTCGACGAAGGCGCGGAGATCATGACGGAGACGACCGTCGTTCGAGTCCACGGCGAAGAGGTCGCCACGAACCACGGGACGTTCCAGGGGAAGGTCGTGATCGGCTCGGACGGTCCTCGCTCCACCGTGGCGAAGTCCGTGGGCCTCGAGTGGCCGGTATCCGCGCCCGCGATGAGCGCGACCGCGGACGGCGATTTCAGCAACTCGACGGACATGTTCTTCGGCAACCTCGCCCCGGGAGGATACGCATGGATCATCCCGAAGGCCCATTGCGCGAACGTCGGTCTGGGAACGTGGCAGTACTTCCACGGGAACCTGCAAAGTTTGTTCGACCGGTTCGTCCGGTCGCGGGACCTGGAGCCGGGCAAGGCGACCGGTGGGTTCGTGCCGGTGATGGGCCCTCCGCCGCGGACGGTGAAGGACAATGCGATGCTCGTCGGGGATGCGGCGGGCATGGTCATGGCGACGAACGGCGGCGGGAACAACGTGGCGATGATCGCGGGTCGGATCGCGGGCCTGACCGCCGCAGACCATCTCCTCGATGGCACGCCGCTCGACGCGTACGAGACGCGCTGGCGCGCCGCCGTCGGCGGGCCATTGGCCCAGGGTGTGCGGATCAAGAGGCTCGCGGACCGATTCTTCGGGAGCGACCGGCTCCTAGAGGCGGCGATGGTCCTCATCGGACGACGTCGGATGGCGCGCGCGATCCGATGTCAGCGCCTCCTGCTCCCGTCCGCGGCGAAGGTCTTATAGACGCCGGAGGTATCGACGGCGGAACGGATGGATTTCCAGTTTCTCGGCGGCGCCTCGGAGGTCGGCCGCCTGGGGATGATCCTGAAGAAGGGGCCCACCTCCCTCCTCTTCGATTACGGCCTATTGCCGCGCGATCCGCCCCAATACCCGTTGCCCGCCCCTCCCGTGGACGGGATGTTCATCAGCCACGCGCATCTGGACCACACGGGCATGATCCCCTGGGTCACGCGCCGCCAGGATGTCGACGTGGTGCTCACGCCGCCGACGGCGGACGTGGCGGACCTCCTGCTCCAAGACTCCCTCAAGATCGCGGACGCGGAAGGTTTCGATGCTCCCTTCGATGACGGCGACCTCCGGACCGCGAGGCGCCGATTCCGCACGATCGATTTCGGGGACAACGTGGACATGGGCGAGCTTGAGGTGACGGCCCATCCCGCGGGCCACATCCCCGGCGCGACGATGTACGAGGTGAACGGCGCGGAGACCTCCCTGTTCACGGGCGACCTGCATACGCTGACGACGGACCTGGTGTGGGGCGCCAAGCCCGTAGCCTGCGACACCCTGTTCATCGAGTCCACATACGCGGGTCGGCAGCACCCGGAGCGGTTGAAATCGGAACACGCGTTCCTGCGGAAGATCGAGCAGGTGGTGAACCGCGGGGGACTCGCTCTCGTTCCGTCGTTCGCCGTGGGACGGACGCAGGACGTCATCCTGACGCTCGCGAAGGCCCGACACGAGGTCTGGCTCGATGGGATGGGGAAGAAGGTGAACTCGATCTACGTCGAGAACCCGGAATACATCAAATCGGTGAAGGCCCTTCGGAAGGCGATGCACCATGTGTCCGTCGTCCGTGGGCCCCGGGACTCGGAGATGGCGGTCCAGGGCGAGGTGATCGTCACGACGAGCGGCATGCTCGATGGCGGTCCCGTCCTCCGATATCTGGAGAAGATCCGAGAGGACCCGCGCAGCGCCGTCCTGCTCACCGGCTACCAGGTCGAAGGGACGAACGGGCGGCGGCTCGTCGAGGAGGGCGTGATCGACATGTACGGCGTCACGGTCGACATCAAGTGCGAGTGGCAGAAGTTCGATTTCAGCGCGCATGCGGGCCATGACGAACTCGTACGGTTCATCGAAGCCTGCGACCCGCAGCGCGTCGTCCTCATGCACGGAGAGAACCGGCAGATCCTCGCGGACGCCCTCGAAGGGCGCGAGGTCGTTCTGCCGCAAGAAGGCAAGTGGTACGCCTTCTAAAGTCTCACTCCAGGATGCGCGGTTGGCGGGTGAGGGTCGGACACGCTAGAGCCCGACGTTCTTCGCGATCATGGACCGCAGGGCCTTCCCGACGTACTTCAGGAGACGCGGATCCTCCCGGAGGAGCGCCCAGCCGACCTTTGAGGGAAAGTCGATGTCGCCTTTCTTTTCGATGAGCCGGAGCATCTCCGGATTGTCGAAGATATCGAACAGCTCCTCGAAGTGTTCGTCGTTCAGTTTGACAAAGCTCTCGTGGATGGCGAGGTCCTTTCGCAGTTCTTTACCAATGGACTTCGTCCAAGCCCGATGGTATCCGTGGAGCATTCGGGCCGAATAATCACGCGCCTGGAGAGCGTCGATGGCCGTATCGGCCGCGAGGTCGGAACAGGTGAGCGCTGTGAAGATGCCGCCGCCCGAGACCGCCTTCGTCTGGCAGGCGGCGTCGCCGACGACCAGGACGTTGTCCGCGTACGTGCGCTTCGGAAACCCGAGCGGGATTCCTCCGGCGATGTACAGGATGGGTTGGGCGCCTTTCGTGTATTGCCGGACCTCGGGCCGGAGCAACATCCGTTCCAGGTACGCGTACGCGTTCCCTTCGCCCACGCACAGGCCGACCCGCGCTGTGTCTCCGCTCGGGATGATCCAACCGAAGAATCCCGGCGCGATCTCGTTTCCGATGAAGAGTTTCACGAAACCCGGGTCTCCTCGCACGCCCGTCATCTCCACCTCGAAGCCGGGGATGATCTTCCTGGGCCGGAGGATGTTGAACCATTTCGCGACGTTTGAGCGGACCCCGTCGCAACCGACGAGGATCTTGCACCGGAGCGTCTTGGGCTCCCCGTCCTGATCCAGGACGACCTCGACGCCGCCATCCTCTCGCCGGGCGTCTTGGGCCTGCGCCCCCAGGAACGTGTGGGCTCCCTTCCGCACCGCGTCCGTCGCGATCGCGCGGTCGAACATGGCCCGTTGCACGACGACCGCTTCCGTCTGGTGCCCGTCGATCACGAGCTTGCGACCCGATGGAGAATAGAGTTCGGCCCCGTGGACCGCGCCGATGATCGTCTCCTTGCAGTGCACGTATTCGAAGACGCGCGGCGTGACGAGGCCGCCGCACTGGATCGGCTCCCCGATCTCCCGGTGCTCCTCGACGAGCGCGACCTCGTATCCGGCCGCAGCAACTTTGCCCGCGAGATATCCGCCGGCGGGGCCGGCCCCGATCACGACGACGTCGAAGGAGCGCGCCGACGTGACCACGTTCCGGCATCACTCCTTCAGGTTCCGGATGATCTCGAGGAAGTTCTCCAGGTGCTTCGCCAAGGACGCGTTGTCCGTGTACCCGCATGCGGACAGGTCCGGGGCCGCGATCAAAGCGGAGGCACCGTCCACGATCACGTCGGTGGCGATGAGTCCCTTCCGATGCACGGAGGAGGCGCCCTCCGGGATCTTCTGCCCGGGTTCCGTAATGATCGTAAAGCGGATGCCGCGAGCGATCGCTTGCTCGATTTTCTTCCCGAGGTTCTCGCGGATCTCCGAAAATGTCGGCGTCGCGATGATGCACGTCTCCGTGGACTGGTCGATCAGCTCACCGATCTTCTCGAGGACACGCGGCTTCGTGATGATCGTGTACACGAGCTGGGGTTCGCCCTTCGCCCGGAGGACCTCGTGGAGCAGGTCGAGCTTGCTGAACGTGTCGTCCAAGTGCTCGACGACGCGCCCCTTCACCTTGCTCGGAGCTTCCGGCTTGAAGATCGTCGGACGGCCGCGGGTGGAGATCGCGAAGCCTTTCTGGCACAGGCTTTGAAGGACCTTGTACGCGGACGTCCGCGGGATGCGGGCCGTCTCCGCGATCGTCTCCGCGCTCCCGTACCCATGGGCCACGAGGGCGATGTAGCCGCGGGCCTCATACCCGGAGAGGCCGATGGACTCGAGGGTCTTCGTGGCTCGCTCGAACTCCTGGTCCAAATCGACTCCCTGGGCGAGGAGCTTGGACAGGTCTTGCGGAACCACGGAGCCACGATACCCGAGGGCGGCATTTTATCTTTTCGAAACGGCGGTGAGCGCACCTTTATCCCGGCGGGAGGTTACCTTCGGACGCGATGGGATCTGCGCGCCCCGCGCTGTTCGCACTCGTCCTCGTCCTTCTCCTGTTTTGGAGCGTCCTTCCTCCGACGGTCGGGCAAGGCTCCACAGGCCATCTCGTCGTCTCGACGGACTACGAACTCTTCGGCACCTCGGACCTGCGGGGCGGCGGCCACGTCACGTGGACCCTGACCGGTGACAAGGCCACCGATCTCCGAATGAAGATCCTTCACATGTTCGACGAGTACCCGACGATCCCGCGAGGGTTCACGTTCGCGTTCGCTTCCCCTGGAACCGCGAACCACAATTCCCGTCTCGACGCGACCGAAGGTGTCCGTTACACGGACCTCCTCGAGGACCTGCTCGAGGCCTCCGGACGCGGCACCTCGGCCCAGTACGTGGAGATGTATCCGTTCGACCTTCGCGACAAGGTCTCGGACGCCGCGACGAGTTTCAACCGGAGCACGGATGGACTCGCAGGCACGGATGCCAACACGACGGCACCGGTCGAGATCCGATTCCTATTCGAGGCGAACATCACGACGACGGAGGGGAGGGTCCCGCTGGCGACACGCGCTCTGGTCAACGCGTTGTACGAAGGCTTCTCCTACCGCGCGGTCCAGTCACCCTCCCTCGCGGGCTCTGGCGCGTATCCCGGCTCCTGGCCCTTTCTTCCGGAGAACGGATGGCATGTGACCACCGTGGGTGGGCGCCAGGCCTTTTGGGCCGGCAACGACACGACGTCCCGGTACGACAATAATGTGGATGCGTCGAGCAGTACCTCGGCGGATCCCGCCCTTGCTGCAGGTTTGCCATTCGACTTCCGGTTCGCCTCCCGCGCTTGGGCGACGTTCAACTACACCGGAACTGTGAACGGCCCGGGCGACTACCTCCGAATCGAATACGCCCATCCTCCTGCCTACACGGACTGGACCAACCTCTCGTTCGGAGCGAGTGCGAATCTTCCTTCGACGGCACCGGGCGTCTGGTCGAGCGAGACCGTGAACCTGACCCGTCTGCTCGGACAAACCGCGCGACTCCGGTTGCGATTCCATTCGGACACCGCAGGGACCGCATCGGGATTCTACGTTCGAGACTTCGACGTCCACGCCCCCGCGTCGTACGCGGGAGAGGTGGTCGAGTCGGACACGCACTACCTCATTGGGACCCTGAGTTTCTGGGGCCCCTCGGTGGACCACGGCGGGATCAATCTGATCCGGACACCAGGGGGCGAGCTCCTGACGTACGGCGCGACCTGGGATCCCTCCAATGTACCGAGCGACTCGATCTACTTCCGAACCTTTGACGCCCCGGAGAATCCGCAGGTGCTCTTTGGCGTCATGCTCGTCGCGTGCTATGCGATCTCGCGACTCCAGGAGGGCGCGTACCAGCGGTTCCGGGATTCGTATCCCGCCGAAGATCGTCCCCGAGTGTACCGGGCGAAGTGGTTTCATCGGGCTGGCAAAGCGGGCATCGGGGTCCTCATCCTCTTCTACTTCGTCCCGACCGCGCTCTGGGTTATCGGCATTCGGGCCGTCGTCACCGGCTTGATCTACTGGATTCTCTCCCTGACCCTGGTCCTGATGCTCGGCTTCGTCACTCGGACGTACTACAAGCGACATCTCGGGGAGGCGCCGCCGCCGGTCGTCGAGGAGGAGGTGACCGTCGTCCGGAAGATCATTTCGCCGGCACCGTCGCCGGAGGCGAGCCCGGTCGTCGGTCATTGCACCCATTGCCTGAAGGAGATCCATGAATCGGATCGCACGTATCGTTGTACGTGCGGAGCCTTGTTCCACTTCAGCTGCGCATCCGGCCTAATGCGTTGTCCGAACTGCCGGAAGCCGATCGCCGCGGGCGTCCTGAGCGAACGCAAACAGGTCTCCCTTCGATGCGAGTCGTGCGGCGAGTTGCAGACCGTCTTCGAGGGGACGGACCCGCGGGCCTTGACCTGCGCGAACTGCGGCGGACGGCTGCGTCATCTCGACGTGGGGAAGCGCTACCTGATCGTCGCAAACAATCCCGCGATCGCGATTACGTGGATGCGAGACTTGGTCAAAGGGGGCAAGCCCGCGTTGATCATGACCCACGCGGCTCCGGAGCGGCTGCGTCTTGAATTCGGCGTGAAAAAGGCACCGATCGTCCAGATATCCGACAGAGCCTCCGGGGCCATCGCGCCGAAGGACCTCGATCCCGCGGGTCTGCGGGCGATCCTGCCCTTCGCGCGCGAAGGGAAAGGAGGCGCGATCCTCTACGACGGGCTGGACGAGGTGATCGCGGAAGGCTCCCTCGCGGACGTCATCCGATTCCTCAGGAAGGCGAACGACATGGCCTTCGTCCACGGGGTGACGGTGATCGCTCGCGTCACGCCCGGTCGTTTGGCGGATGCTGACCTAAAGCGACTCAACGGGGAATTCGACGAATTCCTCGATCTGTCGGCCCAGCTATGATGTAGCTCATTCCGGGAGACCGGTCCATCGCACGCCGATCGCGTGCTCGACCCCGAGATGGTCCAGGATCCGGGCGACGATGAAGTCGACCAAGTCCGAGATCCGTTTCGGTCCCCCGTAGAAGCCCGGCGAGGCGGGCAGGATGACGACCCCGAGACGGGCCAGGCTCAGCTGATTCTCGAGTGCGATGGCGCTCGACGGCGTCTCTCGGGGCACGAGGATGAGGGGACGGCGCTCTTTGAGTGCCACGGCCGCAGCCCGCGTAACCAGGTTGTCCGCGATCCCGCTCGCGATCTTCGCCAGGGTCGTCCCGCTGCATGGCAGGACGACCAGGGCTCGAAAGAGATGCGATCCCGATGCCGGAGGCGCGGCGAGGTCCTCGCCCTGATAGAACGTCGCGGCACGGCCCGCGAACTCTTTCACAGACAGCCCCGTCTCGATCTCGATGACGGCGGACGCATCCTTGGTGACGATTACATCCGTGCGGTCTCCAAGGACTTCGATGAGACGCCTGGCATACTCGACGCCGGACGCTCCGGTGACGGCGACCAGAAATCGCGATTCCGGATCCACGGGAGTGGGAGACGTCGATGCCAAATGAAGATTCCGCGGAGTCCGCTCCGGATCGGTTCGAATCAACCTTGTTTAAGGTTGCCTTCATTCCCGTAAAGGGTTAAGGTGGCTCCTCAATCCGCCGGCGTGGTCCGAACGGTCGTCCGCACGGCCACCGCGAAGGATCTCGATCTTCTCGTCCGCCATCGTCGATTGATGTGGGAGGCGATCGCGGACTTCTCGACTCGTGATCATGACGCAGCGGATGCGGTCTACCGTCGATGGGCTCGCGACCGCATGCGTTCGCGTCGCTTCGCTGGGTTCATCGTCGAGGTCGGCGCCGAGTCGGTCGCGAGCGGCTGCGTATGGATCATGGATGTCCAGCCTCGGCCGGGTCGAAGCGGGACGGCCGCCGCGTATCTCCTCTCGATGTTCACCGAGTCGGACCATCGCGGCGAGGGCCACGCGACCCGGATTGTTCGCGCCGCGATCCGGTGGGCCAGGTCGCGCGGCATTCCGATCATGCTGTTGCACGCCTCGGATTTTGGCGAACCGATCTATCGTCGGCTGGGATTCGAGCGGACGAGGGAGATGCGCCGATCGCTCGTTCCCGCCCCGCGTCGCAAGGCCCGCTCCTCCCGGAAAACTCCTCGACGGGCAACGCACTGAACCGCGACTCGGAGGGACCACGCAAGCCTTCATATACGACCTTGATTTATGAAGCCCGAATCTTCCGAGCGCTGACAATGACGACCGCGTATGATGTGCCTCCGACGCTCTTGATAGAGAGACTCAAAGACCGCTTGCAGAAAGAGGGCAAGATCAAGCCGCCGGAGTGGGCGCCGTTCGCTCGGACTGGAGTGCACACGGAGAAGGCTCCGGTGCAGCCGGACTGGTGGTACCGCCGCGTCGCCGCCATCTTGAGAAAGGTCTACTTGCACGGTCCGGTCGGCACGTCGCGCCTCGCCGCAGAGTTCGGCGGCCGTCGGGATGACGGGTCCGCTCCCTACCATCCGCGGAAAGGCTCCCGTTCCATTGCGCGCGAAGCGATGCAGCAACTCGAATCGCTCGGTCTCCTGTCGAAGACGGAGAAGAAGGGTCGGTCGATCAGCGCCCAGGGCCGCAAACTCCTCGATTCCCTCTCCCACGAGATCCTCTTGGAACTCGCGAAGACGAATCCGGAACTCGCCAAGTATGCAGGAGGCGCCTGACGGGATGGCGATGGACGACGACGAACTCGAGGCGATTCGCCGGAAGAAGCTCGCCGAGCTCCAACAGATTCAGGGGCAGGCCGCGGCGGAGCAGCAGTACCGCGAACAGGTCCAGGCCCAACGGCAGACGATCCTGCGGCAGATCCTGACGCCGGAGGCGCGGGAACGACTCGGGCGCATCGAGCTCGCCTATCCCGAGCTGAAGGAGAACATCGAGAACCAGCTCATCCAGCTGGCGCAGAGCGGGCGCGTGCAACGGCAGATCGACGATCCGACCCTGCGTCAGATCCTCGAGCGCGTGATCCCGAAGCGGCGGGACATCAAGATCGAGAGGCGTTGAGCGATGGCGAAGAACAAGCCGTACGCGAAGAAGCTCCGCTTGATGAAGGCCGTCAAATCGAATCGGCGTGTGCCCGCGTGGGTCATCCAGCGGACGAAGCGGAACTTCACCCGCCATCCGAAGAAGCGGTCGTGGCGCCGCAACAAGCTGAAGGCGTGAGGCCATGGCCGAGCAGGAGGAAGAACGAATCATGGTGGTGCCCCTTCGTAAGGCGTGGGCTGCCAGCCGCACGGATCGAACGCCGCGGGCCGTCAAGGCGATCCGCGAGCACGTGAAGCAGCATCTCAAGCCGGACCGGATCTTCATCGACGACGTGTTGAACGAATACCTGTGGAAGCAGGGCCGCGAACACCCGCCCCGGCGCATCCGCATCAAGGCGATCAAGTTCGAAGACGGCTCCGCCGTCGTTTCTCTCCCGGAGGATTGAGGGACCCGTTTGCTTCGGCGCCTGGAGGTCGCGGGGAACCCCTACGTGGGGGTTTTCTGCGCGGCGAACGACGAACGGCTGATCATTGCATCGGACGTCCCGAAGTCCGCGATCCGTCATCTCGAGGGGGCTCTCGAGGCCACCCCGGTCGTCACGCACGTGGCCCATTCGACCGTCGTCGGTTCGCTGATCGCCATGAACTCGAAAGGGATCCTCGCGTCCCCCTTCATTGAGGAAGACGAGATCGAAACGATCGGCGACGGCGTGTATCCGCTCCCCCATCGACTGAGCGCCGTCGGCAACAACGTGCTCTGCAACGACCAGGGGGCCGTGGTCCATCCCGGGTACGACGACGAGGCGATGGGCGTCATCCAGGAGGTCCTCGGCGTGCCGGTCGTTCGCGGGACCATCGCGGGGATCCGGACCGTCGGCGCGGTGGCGGTCGCGACGAACAAGGGCGCCGTGTGCCATCCGCACGCGCGGCCGGCGGAGATGGACCTCCTGAAATCCGCGTTGCGAGTGCCCGTCATGATCACGACCGCGAACTACGGTGCCGCCCAGGTCGGTGCGTGCATCGTCGCGAATTCGCATGGAGCCGTCGTCGGCTCGCGCACGACGCCCATCGAACTCGGCCGCATCGAAGAGGGCCTTGGACTCTTCTGACTTTTGTCCATTCGCCAATCGCTAAAGAAGATTGATATATTGAGGGACGGCTAGAGGCATGTCGATGAAAATCCTCGTCCTCTGCGTGGACCGGGACGACGATATCGGCGTCAAGACCGGGATCAAGGCGCCCCTCGTCGGCCGGGAGGACAACCTTGCCGCAGCGACGAAGCTCGGCCTGGCCGACCCCGAGGATTCCGATGTGAATGCGCTCCTGAGCGCGGTGTCGACGTACGACAGCCTCGTGAAGGAGGGCCAGGACGCCGAGATCGCCACCATCTGCGGCGACGTACGCGTCGGACCGACCTCCGATCTGATCCTCACGCAGCAGCTCGACCAGGTGCTCGAAGAGGTCCGACCCGATCGAGTGTTCCTCGTCTCCGACGGTGCGGAGGACGAGGCGTTCGCCCCCATCGTCGGCTCCCGGATCCGGGTTGACCATGTCCGTCGTGTGTATGTGCGGCAAACACCGACCGCGGAGTCCCTCTACTACTCCCTCGGACGGCAGCTGAAGAACCCGAAGGTCCGCCGGAAGATCGTGGCGCCACTGGGGTTCGTCCTGCTGCTCTTCGGGGCCATCTGGCTCGCCGTCCCGAACGCCGCCCCGGCCCTCGTGTTGATCCTCGCGGGACTGTACCTGCTCATGATCTCCCTGCCGTTCCAGAGCGTGGGCGACGTGTTCGACAAGGCCGGCCGGCTGTACGCCCGGATCCGAGATTCCGTCGCGTCCGGAGACCTGTCGATTTTCTTCAACGTCTCCGCTTTAATCCTGATCCTCGTCGGGATCTTCTTTGGGGCGGACAGCGCGGGGCGGACCCTCGAACCGAGCTACGTGGTGAGGTTCCTCACGTTCGCGCTGAACTCCGTCTGGTTCTTCGTCCTCGGCACGCTGCTCTTCGAAGGGGGGAAGGTCCTGAGCGCATACCTTCAACACGGGCGGGCTCCGCGTCACACCCTGGCGGTCGCGGTCACCTTCATTGCCCTTGGCCTGATCGTCCTCGCGACGATCCAGATCCTGCAATTATTCTTCGCTCCGTACAATCCGAGCTCGGCGCTACCGCTCATCTACCTGAGCATCGGCCTCGCCATCTTCCTCGTCGCGGTGACGGGCCTCTCCTACCGGACGCGGGAACAGCGCCCCGTGGAACCGATGGAAGACGGCTGGCGGCACTGAGGGTTCGGATGGACTACGAGGCGTGGGAGCCCTTCTACGTCCAGATCTTGAAAGACTTCGGGTTCTCACAAGCTGACGACGAGGCCGTTGCGCGAGATCTCGACACGCGCCTCGGAGGGAGAAGGGCAACGAATCAGGAATTACGAAACCTCCTGCATGGCCGGGAGGTCACCGTGGCCGGCAACGGGCCGAACCTCGCCGCGGAACTCGACGACGTCCGTGGGATCCTGGTGACCGCCGATGAGGCGACCTCCGTGGCACTCGGACGAGGCCTTCGCCCCGCGATCCTGGTCACCGACCTCGATGGTACCGTCCCGGATCAGGTGAAGGCGAACGATGGAGGCACGATCGCGGTCGTCCATGGTCACGGAGACAACGGTCCTGCCGTACGCCAATGGGCGCCGCTGTTCGCGGGCAAGACTCTGGCTACGACCCAGTCCCGGCCGATGGGAACCTTGCGCAACTTCGGCGGATTCACGGACGGCGACCGAGCCGTGTTCCTCGCGGACCACTTCGGTGCCGCTCGGATTCGTCTGATCGGTTTCGACTTCGAACATCCGAGCCCGAAGGACCTCGACCCTAGAACGAAGCAACGAAAGCTCGACTGGGCCTACATCCTCCTCGGCACGCTGGGCCGTGACGAGCTCGAATTATAGCGACGCGTTTTTGCGCGCCTTCGCCATCCGCGCGCTCAGGATCGGTTCCCGGGCGGCGCGGACCTCATCGACCCGACGGACCGCCGTGTTGTGGGGCGCGGAGCGGAGGATCTCCGGATCCTCGCCCACGATTTCCGTGAGCGCGTCGACAAAGGCATCGAGGGTCTCCTTCGTCTCCGTCTCGGTCGGCTCGATCATGAGGGCTTCCTCGACGAGGTGCGGGAAGTACACGGTCGGCGGATGGTAGCCGAAGTCCATGAGGCGCTTCGCGATGTCGACCGTGCGGACGCCCTTCGCGGCGAGTTTCGAGGCGCTCGCGACGAACTCGTGTTTCCGAAGTCCTCCGAAGGGCACATCGAGGACGCCGCTCAGCCGATGCCGCACATAATTCGCGTTCAGGACCGCGCGCTCGGAGACCTCCCGCAGGCCGTTCCCGCCCATCCGAAGGATGTACGCATACGCCCGGACGAGGAGGGCGAAGTTCCCATACCAGGCGCGGACCTTCCCGATCGACTTCGGACGGTCGTAGTCCAGGTGATAGCCACGACCGTTCAGGTGGACCTGTGGCACCGGCAAGAACGGTTCGAGCGCCTTCCGGACGCCGACCGGACCCGCACCGGGACCGCCCCCGCCGTGGGGCGTCGTGAAGGTCTTGTGGAGATTGAAGTGGACGATGTCGAAGTTCATCTTGCCAGGGGACGTCCGCCCGAGGATCGCGTTGAAGTTCGCGCCGTCGTAGTACAGGAGGCCGCCCGCGGCATGGATGATGTCCGCGATCTCGAGGACGTGGTCCTCGAAGATGCCGAGGGTGTTCGGATTCGTCAGCATGAAGGCGAGGGTCTTGTCGCTCGCGGCGGATTCGAGGGCCTTGAGATCGACGCGACCGTCCTTGGACGGGATCTCGACGATGTCGAAGCCCAACATGCCCGCAGACGCGAAGTTCGTCCCGTGGGCCGTGTCCGGGAGGATCACCTGGGACCGCTCCTCCCCGCGGTCCCGATGGTACGCCTGGGCCAGGAGGAGGCCCGTGTGTTCGCCTTGGGCCCCCGCGGCAGGCTGCAACGTGACGGCGTCCATGCCCGCGATCGTCGCGAGCACCCCCTGGAGTTCGTACAGGAGGCGCAGGGCACCCTGGACCGTGGACTCGTCCTGATCCGGATGGATCCGCGCGACGGTCGGGAGGGCCGCGAGTTCTTCCGTGAACTTCGGATTGAATTTCATCGTGCACGATCCGAGCGGATAGAAGCCCGTGTCGATTCCGAAGTTCATCTGCGAAAGGCGGGTGAAGTGCCGCACCACGTCGTGGTCCGCGAGGTTCGGGATGGCCAGGCTCTCCCGCCGCAGTTTCGGGGGCACGAGGTCCGCGAGGTCCAGCGGGAGGTCGGGACCGGAGCGTTTCTCCATGAGGAGCGGTTCGTCCCAGTAGGCTTGTCGGAAGCTCATCTGACCGCCTCCAAGGCAGCGAGCAATTTCGCCACGGCCTCGGGCGTGTGGCGGCCGGTCGTCGCGTAGAGCGCGGCATCTTGCATTTCCGGTAGCTGTCGCGTCAGCGGCAACCCCCCGTGGATGCCCTTCTCCAGGAGGGCGCGATGGACCACCGCATAGCCGTTCTTGTGGCGCACGACGAATTCGTTGAAGTGGGCACCTCGGAAGAGGGGAGCGGTGAAGCCGGGGATCTTGTCGATCGCCGCGGCGAGGTCCTTCGCCCGTCGGATGTTGTCGGCTGCGACCCGACGGAGCCCGTTCGCACCGAGGACGGATAGATAGGTCGCCGCGGCGACCGCGAGGAGGGACTCGTTCGTGCAGATGTTTGACATCGCCTTCTCCCGCCGGATGTGCTGTTCGCGGGTCTGGAGGGTCATGCAGAACGCCCGGTGTCCATTGACGTCTCGGGTCAGGCCGATGACGCGTCCAGGCATCTTGCGGATGTGCTCCTGTCGGCACGCGAAGATCCCGAGGAGTGGACCGCCGAAATTCATCGGCGTGCCAAGGGGCTGGCCCTCCCCGATCACGATGTCCGCTCCGAAATCGCCGGGAGGTCGCACGACTGCTTGGGCGATCGGATTCACGCCCACGATGAAGATGCCCTTCGTGGCGGCCCGGATTTCTTGGAGCTGCTCCTCGAAGCGACCGAAGAAGTTCGGGTTCTCCGTGTAGACGCCGCATACGTCAGAGGAGACGGCTTCGCGCAACTTCGTCAGATCGAGCATCCCCGTCTCGCGGTCGTACTCCACCTCGCGAACCGCGATGCCCGTTCCGACGAGGTAGTTGGCCAGGACCGCACGGCGGTTGTGCCGCAACGCCCTTGGAATGAGGAACGTCTTGCCGCCATGGAGGCGGTGGGCCATCCGCGCGGCCTCGCCGAGGGCCGTCGAGGCATCGTACATCGAGGTGTTCGCTCCGTCCATCCCCGTGAGTTCGCAGATCAGGCTCTGGTATTCCCACAGGGCCTGGAGGAGTCCCTGGCTCAGTTCCGGCTGGTACGGAGTATACGAGGTATAGAACTCCGAGCGCGACGTGATCGCCCGCACGCTCGCCGGGACAAAATGGTCGTACGAGCCGCCCCCGAGGAAGGTCGGCATGTCGACGACGGTGCGGTTCGCCGCGAGCATCGAGGTGACGCGCCCGACGACGGCGTCCTCGGGCAGACCGTCCGGAAGATCGAGCTTCGGGATGCGGACCGCCGGAGGGATGTCCGCGAAGAGGTCCTCGACGCTCCGTAGGCCCATCGTCCGGAGCATCTCGTTTTCGTCCGAGGGCATCCGGTGTCGGCTGAGCGACCGAAGCCTCTTAAGGATTTGGACTAAGCAGGCCAGGAGGAACCGATCTCATGATGTGAGACGGTTCTTTGAGGGAGGAGACGGAGTCCCGTAGATCCGGAAATCCCGGATGAGCCGAAGGTCGGAGCCGATCTCGACGATGGCGGCGGACGCGAACTGGATCGAATCCTTGTACGCCTCCGTGGGTCGCTCGCCCTTCAATGTCGCCGTCACCAGGCTCAACAGTGTACCGTGTCCGACGACCGCGGCCGTAGAGCCATCGACTTCCTCCGCAATTCCTTCGATGCATTGAAGGCCTCGGATCGCCGCTTGCGCAAGCGACTCCTTGCTCGGGGGGACGAAGTCGAAGTCCGCCCAGGACCTTCGCTCCAGGGCCTTGTATTCCGGTTGGGGGATTCCCGCGTCGTCCGCGGACCATTCCTTCAGACGAGGCCGTTTCACGATCGAGAGGCCGAACACCTCGGCGACGAGGAGTGCGCTTTCGATGCTCCTTCGCAAGGGACTCGCGAAGATGGCGGTGGGGCGCTCGACGGGCCAGGCTTGCGAGAGAGCCCGGATCTGCGCCTCGCCCCACGTCGAGAGGGGCGCCCGGTCGAAGTTGGAAGTGTACGCGGGCCGGACGATTTCCCCGTGTCGGATGAGCACGAGGGTCCCGGTCATTCCACGGAGCCTCCAGAGACGACCGCGAGTACGCGAATATGATCGCCATCGACCAATCGTTCATCGATTGCGATCGGGTCGTCTCCTCGGACGAGGATGTGCGCATCGGGAGCGAGCCGGAGCGCTCGGAGGAGATCGGAGCCGGTCGCCCTCTCACCGAGTTTCACTTCCTGTTCCTGGCGTGCGGGCAGGATCTCCGCGACGATTCGCATCCCGTCCGCCGAAAGCCGATTCCGTCATAAGCGTTCTTGTCTGAGTTCGGCGGAACGCTTATCCGAAACGTCGTTCTCTGGAGGCGTTGCTGCCCAGGTCGCCTAGTCCGGTAGGGCGGCGGTCTCGAAAACCGCTGGGTTACCCCTCGCAGGTTCAAATCCTGCCCTGGGCGTTCTCATGGAGGGACCAGTGCAACTCTTCCAAGTTATCGCCAAATCCGAACCCCTACGACCCGCGCCTC
>Ga0209268_1000152_pt1 | contig 38757 bp, 32 predicted proteins | sample GraSoiAngelo_143_FD_185900 | JGI IMG/M metagenome (GOLD analysis project Ga0209268, IMG submission 185900) | Grasslands soil microbial communities from the Angelo Coastal Reserve, California, USA - 14_1009_02_30cm (SPAdes) (version 2) | ecosystem: Environmental > Terrestrial > Soil > Grasslands ... | reverse complement strand
GAGCTTGGAATGCAAAGCGAAGATATTAGCGGCAGCAGACCGGGTTTTAGCCATTCGCAGACGACACTGCAACTGAGTCACCTTCTTGAGCTGGGTGGCAAACGGACTGCGCGCGTGCGCGAGGCGACGTTTGGACGCGAGCTTGCAAAGCTGGATTATGAAAGCAAGCGCCTGGATATTTTGAAGAAGACCGCACAGGCGTTCGTGGAGGTCTTGAGTGCGCAGGAACGGGTGCGACTCGGGCAAGAAAACCTGGAGCTCGCCTCCGGTTTGATTCCCGATATTCGCAAACGAATCGAAGCGGGCAAAGCCTCGGCTGTTGAACAAACGCGCAGTGAAGTGGCAGTGGCTTCGGCGCGGATTGAGCTCGACCAGGCGAAGAGATCGTTGATCACTGCGCGCCAACATTTGGCGGCACAATGGGGCAGCGCGCAGCCGAAGTTTGCGCAGGTCGTCGGCGACTTGGAACACGTCACTTACTTGCCCAGTTTGGAAAATCTCTCGCTGAGTCTTGCGCAGAATCCCGAAATTGCGCGATGGGAACCGGAAACCGATAAGCGACAAGCCACGCTTCGTTTGCAGCAGGCGCAAGCAGTTCCGAATATCACTTTGTCGGCCGCCCCGCGTTACATAGGCGAGACTCGTGAATGGACGAGTGTGATCGGTTTCTCATTGCCGCTTCCGCTTTGGAATAGAAATCAGGGCGCGATTCTCGAGGCAAAACATCAGCTTGCCAAAGCAGACGACGAGAAACGCAGCGCGGTGACGCGTCTTTCGTCGGAGTTGAACGATGCGTATCAAACGGTCGCAAGAACGTCGAATGAGATTCATGTTTTAAAGGAGTCAGTGCTTCCTGGAGCTGAAAAAGCAGTCGAAGCGATTCGACAAGGCTACGAAGCGGGTCGCTTCAGTTATTTAGACGTCAATGAAGCAAGACGAACACTGACGACGGCGCGGCTGCAATATTTGCAAGCATTGAGCGACTATCACAAAGCGGTGGCTGAAATCGAAGCCCTAACCGTTCAACCGTTCGACGCCAAGTCCGGTTTTTCAAAATGAAAAGGCGATACATTCTGCGCGCTCTCAGTGCGGTCCTTTTCGTCAGCCTGCTTTTATTAGTGTCGTGTTCCAAATCGAAGAAAGAACCTAACGAACACGCCGCAGAGCAGCCGGAAAAGAAACGGATCGAAGTAACGGAAGAGGCGCTTAAGAAATCTGGGATTCAGATCGAAGTTGCCGGCCCGGCGGTTCTCAAAAAAACGCTGAAGCTGAACGGGAAAATCACTCCCAACGAGGAACACATGGTGCATGTTAGTCCACGGTTCCCCGGCATTGTGAAATCGATTGCGAAGCGGTTAGGCGGTGTTGTGAAGACAGGCGAGGCACTTGCTGTGATTGAAAGCAATGAAAGCTTGCAACCATACGAGGTGAAATCGGAGATCGACGGGACAATTATCAAGAGGGACATCGCGCTCGGCGAGTTCGTGGATACGAGCAAGACCATTTTTATCGTCGCTGATCTGAGCAACGTCTGGGTGGATTTCAGTGTTTATCGCCACGAATCAGAAAATTTGCGTGTCGGACAGAAGGTCCTCATTCAATCCAATGAGAGCGCTGACAAAATCGAGAGCACGATCTCCTACATTTCGCCATTCGGACTGGAGAACACGCAGACGACACTGGCACGTGCTGTTGTTCCAAATGACACTGGCCAATTCCGGCCCGGTCTGTTTATCAACGGCGATGTCATTATTGGCGAGGCCCAGGTGGTGGTTGCAGTGAAAGCAAATGCCGTTCAAACAATCGAGGACAAACCGATCGTATTTATCCAAACTGGCAAAGGCTTTGAGATGCGGGAGGTCACGACAGGCAAACGTGACCACGAGCGCGTTGAAATAAAATCCGGCGTCGCCGCTGGCGAAAAGTACGCCGCGGAAAATAGTTTCCTTTTGAAATCAGAACTCGCCCGACCCGAAGCGGGAGAGGAATAAGCGCTGCGAGATGATTGAAAGATTAATCGATTTCTCAATTCGCCGCCGCTGGCTTGTGCTGGTAGGAGTGCTTGCTGTCGCAGTGCTTGGTCTTTGGAACTACGCTCGCCTGCCAATCGACGCTGTGCCCGATGTTACTAACGTGCAGGTGCAGATCAACACCGCTGCGCCCGGTTTCTCGCCGCTCGAAACCGAACAACGTATCACCTTTCCAGTCGAGACCGCGATGGCGGGATTGCCACGTCTCGACTTTAGCCGCTCGCTTTCTCGTTATGGATTGTCGCAAGTCACCGTCATCTTCAAAGACGGCACCGATATCTATTTCGCGCGTCAACTCATCAGCGAACGGATCACACAAATCAAAGATGAGCTGCCACCGGGTGTGACTATCCAGATGGGACCGATCAGCACCGCGCTTGGCGAGGTTTACATGTGGTCAGTTGAAGCAAAGGAGGGCGCGAAGAACGAACAGGGGCAGCCTTACACCAGCACGGATCTGCGCACCATTCAGGAATGGATCGTCAAACCGCAACTGCGCAATGTCCCGGGTGTGATCGAGATCAATTCGATTGGTGGCTACGAAAAGCAGTACGATGTCACGCCGCGACCGGAGCGACTCGTTAGTTATGGATTGAGTTTTCGCGATGTGATGGATGCGTTGATGCGCAATAATGCGAACGTCAGCGCCGGTTACATCGAGCGGAACGGCGAACAATATTTGATTCGAGTGCCAGGTCAGGTGGCCGGGATTGAAGATATCGAGCAGATCATTGTGGGCGGCGGCGACGGTGTTCCAATCCGCATTCGTGATGTCGCTGATGTCGGGCTCGGAAAAGAACTACGAACCGGTGCGGCAACGCTCAACGGCAAGGAAACTGTCGTTGGCGTAGCGATGATGTTAATGGGCGAAAACTCACGCGCGGTGGCAGACCGTGTCGATGCAGAGATGAAGGAGATCAACCGCTCCCTGCCACCGGGCGTATTCACGCGCACGCTCTACAGCCGTACCAAACTTGTCGACGCAACGATCGACACGGTGAAGAAGAATCTTTTTGAAGGCGCGCTTCTGGTAGTTGTGATCCTCTTCGCCTTGCTCGGGAATTGGCGTGCCGCGGTCATTACCACTTTTGTCATTCCGCTTTCCATGATGTTCGCAATCACCGGCATGGTGACAAACAAAGTGAGCGCGAACCTGATGAGTCTCGGCGCGCTGGACTTTGGTCTGATTGTCGATGGCGCTGTCATCATTGTCGAAAATTGCATGCGCCGCCTAACGAATGAGCAGGCGAGGCTCGGTCGGTTTCTCGCCCACGAAGAACGCCTTCGCACGGTGCGCGATGCGACGAAGGAAGTGATCACGCCGAGCATTTTTGGCGCGATCATTATTATGGTGGTCTACCTGCCCATTCTCACGCTCCAGGGCGTGGAAGGAAAAATGTTCGTGCCGATGGCAGCAACGGTTTTGCTCGCGCTACTGGGTGCGATGATTTTTTCCCTCACCTTTGTTCCGGCTGCAATCTCCATCTGGCTGGGGGGGAAACTTGCGGAAAAGGAAACTGTTTTCATGCGAGCAGCGAAACGCTTTTACGTGCCGCTGCTCGATCGAGCATTGCAGCAACGCGGACTTATTCTGGGAGGTGCCGTAATCGTGTTGGTGCTTAGCTTTGCCTTGTTCAAGCAACTCGGCGGCGAATTCATTCCGACGCTCGATGAAGGCGACCTCGGTCTCGAAATCTACCGCGTGGTCGGTACTGGAATGGATCAGGCGGTAAAAATGCAAAAACCTTTCGAGGAAGCTTTGATCAGTCTTCCGGAGGTTCAGCTTGCATTCGGGCGCTTGGGGACAGCAGAAGTTGCGACTGACCCGATGTCTCCGAATCAAGGTGATGAATTCGTCATCCTGAAACCAGAGAAAGAATGGCCGAATCCGAAGAAGCCGAAGGCGCAATTGATTGAAGAAGTGGACGAAGCGGTTAAGCAAGTGGTCGGCACGGGTGTCGAGATTGAGCAGCCGGTCCAACTGCGCGCCAATGAACTGATCTCCGGAGTGAAAAGCGACATGGCGGTAAAAATTTTTGGCGACGATCTCGAATTGCTTAGAGCAACCGCAGAAAAAATAAGAGGAGTGCTTGTCAAGATCCGCGGCGCCGTCGAGCCGAAGGTGCAGCAAGTCGAAGGTCTGCCGTTGCTCACCATCCAATTGAAACGCGACGAGCTCGCCCGCTATGGACTAAGCGTCGGCGAAGTGCAGGATGTGGTGGAGATGGCGATCGGCGGGAAAAATGCCGGTCAAGTTTTTGAGGGCGATCGCCGCTTTCCTCTCGTCGTGCGTTTGCCAGAGGACTTACGCACTGATCTTGATGCGCTCAGACGCATCCCGCTCGCTCTACCAAAGAGCGATCAAGCTAATCAAACACTCAACCTTGCTTCCCCTCCGCCAGCGTTCATCGCTCTTGGCGACATTGCGGATTTGCAAATGGCGCAAGTGCCTAACGAGATAGGTCGCGAGAACGGTAAACGCGTCGTCATGGTCACGAGCAACGTGCGCGGTCGCGATCTCAGCTCGTTTGTCGGCGAAGCGCAGCGTGTCGTGCGCGACAAAGTGCAAATCCCTCCGGGTTATTGGCTCGGCTGGGGCGGCCAATTCGAACAGCTGCAATCCGCAACAGCGCGTTTGAAAATGGTCGTGCCCCTCGCACTGGCTTTGATTTTCGCGCTCCTCTTCATGGCCTTCGGTAATGTCAAAGACTCACTTCTCGTTTACACCGGCGTGCCGCTCGCGTTGACTGGCGGAATTCTCTCGCTTTGGCTGCGCGGTCTGCCCTTTTCCATTTCCGCTGGTGTTGGTTTCATTGCGCTTTCCGGTGTCGCCGTCCTCAATGGCGTGGTAATGGTTTCTTTCATCTCGCGGCTTCGGAATGAGGGCCGTCCGCTCGAAGAAGCGATTCGCTTCGGCACGATTACTCGGCTTCGTCCCGTGCTCATGACGGCGCTCGTCGCGTCACTTGGATTTCTTCCCATGGCTCTGGCGCATGGTCGCGGCGCAGAAGTGCAACGTCCGCTCGCCACGGTTGTGATTGGCGGAATCATTTCGTCGACCGCGCTGACCTTGCTCGTCCTTCCAGTGCTTTATCGGATGTTCCACCGTAAGAAGCGCTCGCGCAGTGCTCGATCATTTGTACGGCACGACCTCGAGGAAGTGCATCGAGAGGAATTACCAACTACCGTCCAGCATTCTTGAGCCTACCTGCTTTCTTCGCACATGCTACCATTCCAAATTATTGAGTAGGTTGCTTCGAAAACAGCGTTCCATGCGCAGCACCGTTCATTTATCTTCGGTTCGCGATTGTCAGGAACTCCGATCTCCCTCATCATTGCAGAAACTCGTGCGACCGCACCGCTCATTGCAAGCGAAACAATAACTAGGGGAAGCGACTGTCGTGCCCATGTCAAAAGACCCCAAGGAACTCTCCCGAACTGATTCGGAAGCGGACCGATCTGAATTCTGGAAAATAGTTGATAGGACCAAGCCAGAGAAGCTTCGTGCTCTTTCGGATGAAGAAATCCGAGATTGTCAGAACTATTTCTTGGAAATTCTTGACTCAATGCTTCCTGCGTATGAGAGCGTAACCGCATCGCTGCGATTGATTCTGCTACGAGGTGAGATCGACCTAAGGCGTAGCGACGCTCGGAACCGGCAAACTCAGCGCCTCTTACGCTGGGCGATTCGAGGTGGAATTCTTTCCGCAGTTGTAATTCTTTCCGCAGTTGTTGCAATCGTGTTTGGAATCGCAAACAGGCCGACTCCCGAGGGCGTGCCCACTGCTGCCACAGAAGCTACAGAAATTCCAGCCATAATTCCGCCAACGCCTACAGCATTACCAACGACTACACCAACGCCTGCAACATTAGCGACGACCACACCAGCGCCGACAGCCTCGCCGACGATGTCTGTCGTGAGGACACGAACACCGACAACACAGAAGAAAAAAACGGGACACACCCGACGTAGGCGCCCGACACCGACGCCTAGGTTTTGGCATCAATTATTTCAGCCGAAGTTAACCCGATAGCCTTGGGTCAAAGGTTCTTTATTGCGAACTGAGATTTTTCACGGTTTGTTCAATCACGATTGTAAATTTTCACAAACGCATGCAAAGCGGTGAAACAGTGAAGAGATAAAACTGAGGCGTTTTCCCTCGACGGATGCAGGAAAAGTAACGCTGTGATAACGGAAGAAAATCCGCAGCTAAAATGCTCGTTTTGTGTCGACTGTGTTCGCAAATGCACGAGGGACAACAACTCGTTAGCGTAGGTTCGAAGGATTTTCCTGTTCCTCCCAAAGCTGAAAACGGACGGATGCGAAAACACCGTTTTACGAGGGAATGGGACGCTGGGACGCTTGCAAAGTGGGTGAGCAGAAGAAAGATAGAAAGATAATGAGTGGTAAATATGATCCGCCGGATAAGGCGCGGCTGATTGCCGCGAATCCTTCCATCAGCGCGACCTGTGAATTGATGGTTGCAACTGCAGAAGCGAAATTTACGCCGAAGGCGAAAAGGAATCATAGCGCATCGGGCTCGGGCGAGAGGTGTGCCAGAAAACCCGACAGCAACATCTGAGCGAGGCCGAAAAACCGTTGTCACGCCGGAACGTGTGCAATTGATTTTGCCAGATGCTGGCGCGCGGTGAAAGCGAGCGACGGCTTATCTCAGAGCCGGAATTGGTCTCACGGCCTGGAATGTTGCTAAGCGAAACAGCGCAGATTTGCGCGAGCGTATTGCATCGGCTCGTGGCGATTGGGCAAGGCTTTGACATGCGCAGCATGCGGCAGCTTTGTATGAGAGTCAGGCAGCTAGATCGGCAACGCGCAAGGCGCTCAAGCCTCAGCCGACGCATCAGGCCAAGCTGGTGGTCTGGTATCTTACAACGCGCGTTCCGTTAAACCTGGCGGCGATTCCAGAAACGGAAATCGTGCAGGCGTGCGAACGGTCTAATTTCCCAATTGAAACCTTGCGGAGACAAGAGCGCGCCTTTGGATTGTTGCAAAAAGTCTATCCAAATCGCGCTGCGATCTGTGGCCAACAGCATGCCAAATGCCAGCACCTCATAGTTGGACAGGCTCAATGCTCGAAGATTCGCAGAACGACTACCTGTAATGAAAATCGAAGTGATGGAATGAAGTACTGGGAAGCCATCGCCGACAATCTCAGCAAAGCCGGGTGGAGTTGGGGCTGTGTAGCGGCGATAGACCGCGAAGGGCGAACGATCTTCCAGGAATGGCTCGATCAAAGGAACGTCGGGCTGATGTTTTGGATCAGTTCGACAAGGTCATAAGGCTCATGTGCTCCGCCGCAAACATAATCGCCAAGTGGGTTTGGCGTGTACGCGCGATAGTTGTGACGAAAGACCCATCAGAGTGATCGAAAAACTATTTCGCGTCCGGTTTCGGAAACGGAGTCGAAGCTTGCCCCAATACGCAACGCCAACCAGTGGGCGTCCGAACGTAAGTCTCACTGAACCAGACTTTGAAGGGGGGCTGGTCTCTCGTGCCTTTGATCCTCAACAGCTCAGTAACAACAGCCGTATCACGCCATACTCGCACGTTCTGCGTGCCTTCCTCCACCTCCTCATCCTCGTAGATCGTCTGTTTCTCTCGCGCTTGGTTGATCAAGTCGGCTTTCGTCAAAGACGCACCGCTATCTGATACCAAAACAAAGTCATCGGCCAAGATCTGATCCATTATTGCGATGTCATTCGCCTTAATTGCCGCTCGGTACACAGTATCCAACGCGCCAACCATTTGTGCGTCCACAGTTAGCGGCGGCGTCGGTAAAGCCAATGGGGTTGGTATTGGTGCGATTGTGCTTTGGGCATCAGGTTGCCTGGCTTGTTGCTCCGACGTTCGGGTCGCCGTCTGTTCCGGCGCCACGCTGGCCGTCTGTTGTGGGACTGCAGTCGGGGTTTTTTGTGCGGCTGGCGAAAGGTTCCGCTTTGCTGGCCGCTTACCTCCATTAACAGAGGTCGCCTGCAATCTTTTTCCATTGGCATCGACGTAAGTGACAGCTCCCTCGAATTTGCCTTCCACCATTTTGCCTGAACAACGGCTGATGAGGACCGCATATCTTCTGGCATCCGGAATGTTGGAGCCAGTGACGATTGTTGGCTCAACTTGATACCACGTCAGTGTACCAGAGCCAGCGGCGAATCCATTCTTGTCGCGCCTGCCGGACCACATTGCCTCCTCGTCACGTTTAGGTGAATCATTCCAGACGAGCGTTTTTCCGTCTCTCGTGGGCTGATAAGAGCCGGCACCGTAAGCGACGCTCGCGAACAGAAGGAGGGCGCTGCAAACAAAAAGCGATCGGAGGCCCTGAACAATCCGCTCGGTTATGACATGGATGCTGGCGGTGAGCTGAATCAGCGGAGTCATATACTTTTCCTTTCCGATTCCCCGCTCAGAATTAATTTCGGGATTGCGGGTCCGGAAGAGGCGAAGAACCGAGCGGGGAGAGGAGTCCTCCGCCTGGGTTCAGATCCGCTTAAACGTCGGCGAGTTTGGAAAAATCTCGCCTCTTGTCAACTAAAATCGTCGCCCCACGCGAATCGCCGCTTCAAGTTCAAGAAACGCCGTCAGCTTTTCGTCGGCGCTGACGATGAATTATCCAGGAATTTCGACGATCCCTTGCCGTCTCGTGTCGCTCCCTAAACGTATTGGACGACGCTCCAATATACGGCTCTCGGGGCTGCTGGTAAATTCGTTGCAAGTTCAACAATCCAACCTCAACAAAAAAAATGAAAACAAAAAACACTGACAACTTTACACTTAAGAAAATCAATTGGCCGGTCGCCCTGCCGGGGCACTTTCCTTCTCATCCCGCTGGCGATCGCCACCTTTGGTTTAACGCTCATTTTCAACCCAGTGGCTGCTCATGCAGAGCCGTTCGGCTTCAACCTGGTACCAGCTTCAGACCCTATCGCAGCTTGCCTACCGGACGCGGTGGCGAGAGTTACCGTTTTTCCAAGGGAGGAGATTCGCGGTGTGGATACCGTGGAGTTGAGGGCCCACGGCCTGCGGCCTAATACGACCTTTGCGGTCTTCCTGACCGAAATGCCGGTGCCTCCCTTCGGCGCGGTTCAATATATCGGGGATTTCACCACCAATGCGCACGGCACAGGGTCTGTCCGCGTGGATGCCATCATCGATGAGGCCTTCGCTTTTAACAACATCACCGGCGTCCGTACGGACCTGAACCACGTGGTGTTCTGGTTCGCCGATCCGGCGGATGATGAAGATTGCGTACCCGGTTCTCCTCCCACACCCTTCGATGGAGACGGTGAGGCCGGAGTCGCGGCGATGTCTTCGAAGAATTTTCTCCCTGGCGCGCCACTCCCGTAACAACGGCTTGCCAGTTCCTTCCGGAACAAGGCGAAACCTGTCAGCCTGTTGTAATCACTCTTCGGGGAGGTCGCCGGAGACGGCCGCAAGGTATTACGGAACTGCGGCCGCCTCTTCGCGGAGGAAAAATCGCGGACGCATCCCGCTTCGAACTGAAGTTCGGCGTCGATCTCGCAGGCGCGAAAGCGCGCACGTTCTTGAGCGTACCCGATTGCTTGTTCTTTCTGCGGGAACACCGGCTGCACGGGTCTCAACTCGCTTGTCGAGCGTCTAGGTGTTTGGAATCTTCCGCTCTGTCCGCCGCCTTCAGGGAACGCAGAACCGCTTCAAACACAGCCTCGGGCGAAATCTCATTGATGCATTTGCGGCCCGTGCGGCATACTCCATTATAATAACAATCGCAGGGAATAGGCGGTTCTACAATCTCTCCGCGGCCGTAAAGCTCGAATTCATAGCGATTAAAAATATTGTTCAGCAGCACTAAAGGCGTACGCGCGCCGATCGCTAAATGCATAGCCATGGTGACTGCACTGACGATGCACTGGCAGCGCTCGATCATCGCATAAAAGGTTTCCAAAGATTGAACGCCTGACGCCAAACAACCCGTCGCTTCAACCAGCCGGGCTGACATCTCGACTTCCTCTGGCCCTCCTAATAGAACCGGTTGCAATCCTTGCCCCTTGAGCAGTTTGATTAATTCAATCCAGTACTCCACCGGCCAAATTCGAGAAGGCCAGCGCCTGCCGGCCCCAATGTTTAGTCCGATTGCAGAATCTTTCGGTAGAAACTGGGCCGCCCTTTCCCTTGCAGTGGCAGTGGTACCGCGAAGCCAATATTCTTCTCCCTTGAAGGGTAACCCAGTGATATCAAAAATCTCTTGGACGTAGCTTTGACGATTGCGGCGGCTATACGGGTTATCGATGCCGGTCGCAAATTTGTGCCACGCCGCTTCATCAACCGGATAAGGCGCGCCGTCCCGAAGCGTGTAACCTCGATATTCCATCGCTTTCGTAGATGCGGCGATGGCACATGCCTCCGGGTCTTTGTCCAGGTTCCAACAGAAATCCCACGTGTCTTGAGTGATTCGCGCCAGTGTTCCCGCAGTAGGATGGACCGCTTCACAGGCGTCGGCAGGCAAAAGGTCAGGAGAGTGGGTGATCCAAAGTATCTTCGTCCCGGTCTTGAAGGGATCGAGAGAGCGCAGCAGAGGAGTTGACCTCAACACATCTCCAGCCGCGCCAAGCTTAATGATAACCCCGCGTCGCTTCGTTGGCTGAAAATGGATACATGTGCAGCGGTGCCCCGCTTCCACGTGCGGTCGGCACGGGCGGTCGCCGAGATAATACATACAGTCTGTGCGCAGGTTCTCAATCAGACTGCTTGCCTCCGTCATGTTCTATTCCCGTGTCAATACGCGTTAATTAATCTCAGTGAGTTGCCTACAAAATCCTAGCTTAGGGTTCCTCATAACCCACGAGCAACTGTTTGGTTGTGGCGCGCGGCAGCTCATTTGCGATACGTCACGAGTACTAGGTCAGCTTAACCATTAGCCCCGATAAATCCTTCGCGCTCCATGTGCAAGATAATCGCTTGCGCCGCTTCTTCCGGGGTCACATCGGCAGTATTGACGACAATTTCCGCATCATCCGGTTCCTCGTAAGGATCCGAAACACCAGTAAAATCCTTAAGAATTCCTGCGCGCGCCTTTGCATAAAGCCCCTTACGGTCACGGCGTTCACAAACCTCGACCGGAGTCGAGAGGTACACCATGATAAAGCCCCCGAGGGGCTCGATCATCGAGCGTACCTCTTTTCGCGTAACGTCATACGGAGCAATTGGAGCACAAATAGCAATCCCACGATTTTTAGTAATCTCGGAAGCAACGTATCCGATCCGGCGAATATTGATATCTCGGTGTTCCCTGGAAAAGCCCAGTTCTGAGGAAAGATGTTTCCGAACCAGGTCACCGTCCAGCAGCGTCACGGGACGGCCGCCCACCTCCTGGAATTTGATGAACAGGACGTTGGCAATGGTCGATTTCCCCGCCCCGGAGAGCCCACTGAAGAATATTGTCACTCCCTGCTTATGCCGTGGTGGGAAACTGCGCCGTAGCTCCTGGGCGACATCAGGGTAGGTGAACCATCCCGGGAGGTCGCGGCCTTCATTTAATCGCTGTCGCAATTCTGTGCCAGAAATATTCAGCACCCGTGCCCCTGGAGGAACCTCGTGTTCTGGCAAATACTTATCTTTGTCTTCCACATACACCATCGTGTTGAATGCAACCATGCGGACGCCGACCTCAGCTTCGTATTTCCTGAATAAGTCTTGAGCTTCGTAGGGTTCGTAGAATGGATTGCCGTTCCCATCTTTGCCAGGCCCAGCGTGATCGCGACCAACAATTAGATGCGAGCAGCCGTGGTTTTTGCGAATCAAAGCGTGCCAGATTGCTTCTCGTGGTCCCGCCATTCTCATCGCAAGTGACAACAACGAAAGCTTTGCTGTGCCCGGCGGAAACTTCGAAAGTACAAGTTGATAGCAGCGGACCCGCGTAAAATAGTCTACGTCACGGGGTCTCGTGATTCCAACGGCGGGATGGATCAGGAGGCTGGCCTCCATCTGTTTGGCTGCCTGAAGGGTGAGTTCCACATGCGCGCGGTGCATAGGATTCCGAGTCTGAAACGCCACGACACGGCGCCAGCCGAGACGCGCAAATTCGGTCCGTAATTCAGCGGGCGTTGCGCGCAGGCTCTTAAAATCGTAAATGGATGGAAGCCGCAGGCCTTCAACGCTGCCTCCCAAGTAGCAGCGGTTTGTTTTGTTTAGTAGATAGTCAACGCCAGGATGGATCGGGCTGGTCGTACCGTAGACCTCCGCCGCTTCAACTTTACGATCAGGCTGCCACACATCTTCTACGTGCAAGACAGCGAGCATTACTCCCTCAGCATCACGCAATGCAATTTTGCTGCTCTTCGACTTCAGGGACTTCGCAAAGCGTTCGCTCACATCGAGCGTGATCGGCATCGGCCAAATAATACCCGTCGTTAGCCTCAGAGAATAACAAACACTTTCGTAATCCGCCTTGGTCATGAAGCCGCGCAGCGGAGAAAAACCACCGCTCAGAAGCAGTCCCAGATCGCAGACCTGGCGAGCCGTGAGATCCCACGAAGGAAAGTGCCTGGACTGCGCTTTGAGCTCGGCTGCTCTCTCCTCGCCTACCATCAGGTCGACGAGTTCGCCGCCGTGCGGCGGTATGAGGTGGTTGTGAATTTGCGAAGTACTCAGAGTTAGGCCTCCACGAGTATCAAGCGGAATCTTGTAGCGGAACTCATACCTCAGCTGTCGAGCGGGCGTTTGCGTGCGACGTAATAACGTTCGTTCACCGAATGGCCGCTTTGTTAGCCTTGTTGTTAAATGCTCTAACCGCTTAGCGCAAGACAATATGGCGCATCAGGGCTGATGAAAGAATTGGGGGAAAAGGGACGGCGTTTGTGATGATTGGCCGACGGGGATAGGCATTCCAAAATAATTAAGCCAAGCGCGCGTTCGTCGCGTCGCGAGCATCGCCCTTTTTAGCAGCCGCCACGGAATCTAAGCTTCGTGCCTTGATGAATCTCGCGTCGCTTTCAGTTGGGACATGCCGCGTCCAGCGATTGGGCACGGTCCCGACAAAGGGAACGCATCTCTGGAAGTCTATTGTGAAGACGACAGGACCAATCGGGCTTGTTTGCTCACTCGTCTTTCTGCTCGATTTCACTCGTAGCGTTTGGCGTCTTTCTGGCTAGCGCATTTCCGAATTATCCTTGCGTCAGAACAAAAATGTAACCGGCGCGATTGATCGCCGGTCATTACCTGCGGAAGTGTAAAAAGCACAAGCAGAACAACAAACTGAAACATAAGCTATTGAGACGAAACCTATTCACACTTATGCCAGCGAGTGGCGCTGTGCTCGGCGTCTTTTTCCGAAAACTTCGCTGCGCCGTTTCCGGAGAAACAATAAGAGAAGGCGAAGCGACACTCGCCTTGTGCCACACCAGGGAACTGCGCGAAAGCGCTTTGTCATGGTGCAGGCACAATTTGGACTTGGTTGTCGAATACTTTCGGGCCTGGCACCGGAAGGATTTATGTTTGAACGATTAACAAAAGGATTGAACCGACATCCCGCCAGGGACGCGCCTACAACTACTGTTGTCACACAAAAGTTACACTAAAGATTTTGCTTTCGCCGCGCGCTACGTCAGGCTGAGAATTATGAAATCTCTTGCGAGTTCACTAAACGACCAAAGCCGTACCGGAATATGAAAGAAACATTCTGGAGTAAACTGCGCGAGTTATGGGCAATTCGCCGGCGCTGCCAAGAGATCAAGCTTCAACAACGAGAGAATCGGCTTCCGCGATCAAATGAATCTTATGGCAAGACGCGGCGACTTACTAAAATTATATCGCCAAAGGGACGCACGCTCAGATCAACTGGGCAGAGCGCCCGATTCTCACCGGGGACGTAGGAGTCCGAACTTCTCGTTGGTGTCTATTTTTGGTTTCATTTTTTCGCCGCAATTCGCAACAAGCCGCTAACCTTTCAGCATAGCTTGGCTTACAGAGCCCAGCTTCCGCCGCGGGGGGTCTCCTAATTCCCGCGCGTGCAGAAACCCAATCTGTGTATCTACGGGTAGCTGCGCCAGTCCACGAACATGCGACTAGAGTTCAGCGGCTCAGGAACCGTCGTGCCTACGTGCTCACTTTATTATGCCGGACGGATCAGCTTCCTGAAGAAGCCCGTCCAGGTTGTGAATTGCAAGAGCATCTTCTGGAGGCGCCGATTGGTCTTATGCCCCTGTTTATTCGTGCGATGCACATAGCGAGACTACAAGCGAACGTGCCCACGTACGCCTTTTCTAAAGACGTCACCTAACCCTGGTTCCAAACTTAAAATGCCGCAAATGCGGCACCGGTCACAGCAGTTAGCAGCGAGGCCTCAAGGCCCAGTCGTCGATCCAGGCGCTGAGTTCGGCAGCCCCGTTGGGAGATACTGTGAGCCGCGTGCTCCAGTTGGTCCTCACAATTCGGCGTTGGGCTGCGAGTGTTGAGCGCTTGCCACGCCCAAGCTTTCAGCGTACGCGGGTTGAGCGTTGAGAACGCAAACAGGAAACGCCGCTCTGATGGAGCTTATCCGAACCGAAATTCGGAATTGCGGACCACAACCATTCGACTGGTTTATGGAGCAAGTGCTTTACCATCCCGAGCACGGATACTATTCCTCCGGTGGCTGCGTGATTGGCCGGAAAGGTGATTATTTCACTAACGTCAGTGTCGGGCCGCTTTTCGGGCAACTGATGGTGGCACAATTCGCCGAGATCTGGGAGGAACTCGGCAAAATCAACGACTTTGTCATTGTTGAGCAGGGCGCATATGATGGTCAGTTCTCGCGCGACGTTCTCCAATCTTTGCAAGAACGCAGGCCGGAATTGTTCGAAGCTTCGCGGTACCGAATAATCGAGCCATTTTCGATTTTGCGAGAGCAGCAATCGCAGACCCTGAAACCATTTCGGGACAAAGTTGAATGGAGGAGTTCAGTTGAACCGTTCACGGGTATCCATTTTTCAAACGAACTACTGGACGCCATGCCAGTACGCTTGATCAGATGCAACACAGAAAAACTCGTCGATCTTCAAGGCGACAAAATTCTGTTCATCGAGCGTCCACGCTCAAGCATGGCGTTTAATCAAGCTGCGCTCGATTGGGTGGACCGCGTCGCAGCAAATTTGCAACGCGGTTATGTGATCACGATTGATTACGGCCATTCAGGCAATGAATTTCAGGGAAATGTCCAGGTTCGCGCGCGCCATCGGCATCTGGACTCGCCCTTTGAGCAAATTGGTCACGCGGACATTACGATGCTGGTCGATTGGACAAGCATTACTCGTCGCGCAGAGGCAAATGGATTGCGCGTCGCAGGATTCACCGATCAACATCACTTCTTGACCGGGATCATCTCGACTTGGCCAGATATCCTGCAAGGCCGCTCCCCAAACTCGACGGCTTTAAGCCGTCGAGTTTTAGCCAGTGCCGATCGCAAGGCCAAACGCGCGCTGCAAACGCTGCTGCACCCCGAAATGCTCGGGCGGACTTTTCAGGTGCTCGCGCTTGCCAAGAATGTAGACGCCAGCGCGTCGCCTCTGTCGGGTTTCAAGTTCGCGCGCGAGCCGCGCTCTGCGCTCGGACTCTGAAATCCAATCAGTAAGCGGTCCGGGTTGCCGTTAGCCCGGATGTGAGCGCTGATTGCAGGCGTCCCAGCCCGCTTCCGTGCCCGATTTATTTGCGAGGAAGAAACATTAGCTTTTCATGGCCCAACTCTTCTCGCCCCGCGCCAACGTTCACTCCCGGGTGATCGTCTTCGGCGTCGTCGTTCTGGTTTGTGGCGCAGGCTGGGCTACCTCGACAATTTACTGGTCACCGTATACCACCTACGTGGGGGTGCCGTTAGATCAACCGGTACCATTCAGCCACAAACATCATGTGGGCGATGACGGCATCGATTGCCGCTACTGCCATAGCTCAGTGGAAAAGTCCGCGTTCGCGGGATTGCCGTCCACTCAGACCTGCATGACATGCCATTCGCAAATCTTCAACGATGCGCCGGTATTGGCGGCGGTCAGGCAAAGTCTTTCTACGAGCGCCCCGCTGAAATGGAATCGCGTTCACGATTTGCCGGGCTACGTCTATTTCAATCACAGTATTCACGTCGCAAAAGGCATCGGCTGCTCGACCTGCCACGGGCGCATCGATCAAATGCCGCTGACACAAAAAACGCAGACGCTCTACATGAAATGGTGTCTCGATTGCCATCGCGAGCCGCAAAAATATATCCGTCCGCGCGATAAAGTTTTTGATGTGGCGTGGCAACCGCCGCCAGATCAGCAAGTCGAAGGCGCAAAATTGGTGACTCGGTATCACGTCGATACGACTGGGCACCTGACAAACTGCGGCACGTGTCACCGGTGAAAACAAGTGATCAGTGAACCGAAATCATGAAGCCCGAGAAGCAAATACCGATCACTGATCACCGATCACCGATCACAAGAGCAAATTCGTCCGACGAATTTGCTCCTGGCGCTAGCGAATGGCCGGCGGGTCTCAGCCGTCGAGAATTCCTCCGCCTCAGCGGCGCCACTCTCGCGCTAGCAGGACTGGGCGCCTGCACGAAACAGCCGCTGGAAAAAATTGTTCCCTACGTCGAACAGCCGGAGGTTGTCATTCCCGGAAAGCCGCTCCGATTTGCAACCGCAACCCAATTCAACGGTTTTGGCCAGGGGTTGCTGGTAACAGGTTACGAAGGGCGACCGACAAAAATCGAAGGAAACCCAACCCATCCCGCGAGCCTTGGCGCGACAAGCGTATGGGCCCAAGCCGACATCCTCGACCTCTATGACCCGGACAGAGCGCAGACCGTCACCACCGGTGGAGGGATTAAGACGCTCGATGATTTTTGGAATGCGCTGAATCTTGCACTGGAGTCAGTAAAATCTGCAGCCGGCGCGACACTTCGCATTCTCACCGAGGCGATTAGCTCGCCTACGTTGTTGGCTCAACTGGCCGACGTGATGCAAAAATTTCCCGCTGCGCGCTGGTGCATTTGGGACCCGCTGAATCGCGACAATCTCAACGCGAACGAAGGGCTATGCGATTTTTCCAAGGCGAAAGTCGTTGTCGCACTGGACTCTGATTTTCTTTACACACATCCTTACGCGTTACGTTACGCGCGCGATTTCAGCAACGCGCGACGAACCATCGATGCCGGCGGTGCGCGGATGAATCGTTTTTACGCCGCAGAACCCACGCCCACAATCACTGGATCGAACGCGGACCATCGTGTTGCCGTTTCAGCGCAAGATATCTTGTCGCTCACTCAAATCATTGCGTCGAATCTTGGGATCGGCACGCGGCCCACAGGGGAAGTCGACAATAAAGATTGGGTCGAGGCGGTCGTCCGCGACCTCAACGCCAATCGCGGTGCCGGCGTTATCATCGCCGGCGAAACACAGCCGCCAGAAGTGCACGCTCTCGTGTCACAGATCAACATGAAGCTCGGCAACAACGGCGTCACGATTTCACCGGTACCGCCGCTGGCACTACCGGCAAACCGCATCGGCTTCCGAAAACTCGTCGATGAGATGCGCGGAGGCACGGTTGAGCTGCTCATTGTTCTTGGCGGTAATCCGCGCTACGACGCGCCGGCAGATTTCGATTTCGCTGCGGCATCCGAAAAAGTGAAGTTGCGTGTACATCACAGCGTCTATTTCAACGAGACATCGCGTCATTCACACTGGCACATACCAGCTCTGCATTTTCTCGAATCCTGGAGTGACACTCGAGCGTTTGATGGATCGGTATCCATTGTGCAGCCGCTCATCGAGCCGATGTACGCGGGAACGTCTGCGCACGAAATTCTCGAAGCGCTCACCGGCCAATCGCCGCGGACTTCCTACGAAATTGTTCACACGCGCTGGCAAACAGAGAACCCGGTACCTGATTTTGAGGCGAAATGGCGGCGCGCGCTGAGTGATGGAATTGTCCGTGAACTGGCTGCGCCATCATTTCCTAACCACGGCGAGTCGCCTGCACTTGCTGCTTCCGTCTCTCCCCCTGCTGAAGTGCAGAGGACTGAGGTGCGGCGTTCCAGACTTGAACTCCTTTTTCGTCCCGACGTGAGCGTGCGCGACGGCAGATACGCGAACAACGGTTGGCTGCAGGAGTTGCCGCGCCAGTTTTCAAAGCTGGTTTGGGACAACGCAGCTCTAATCAGCCCGCAGTTGGCGAAACGAGAGGAGTTGGAGAATGGCGCCATTGTCGATCTAACTTTTCGCGATCGCACAATCCAAGCGCCGGTCTGGATTCAGCCTGGCCAGGCAGAAAATTCGGTGACAATGCCGCTGGGCTATGGACGCGAAGTAGCGGGTCGTGTTGGACGCAATGTCGGATTCAATGCTTACGCGTTGCGGACCGCCGACGCATTTTGGTCCGGCGATGGATTAACAATCCGCAAAAACGGGGCGCGGCATTCATTTGTGAGCACTCAACAACATCACGACGTGCACGGTCCTCGCGGGATTCTTCACGACGGCACGTTCGAAGAATTCGTGTCCAATCCGCACTTCGCGCAGGAGAAGGAGAATCATCCCTCGATTGGCGAGACGCTGTATAACCCGAAGGAATATCCCTACAAGGGCTACAAGTGGGGAATGGTCGTAGACCTAAACGTCTGCATCGGCTGTCATGCGTGCACGATTGCCTGTCAGGCGGAGAACAACATTCCAGTGGTCGGCAAGCAACAGGTCGCCGTGCACCGCGAGATGCACTGGATTCGAGTGGACACCTATTATTCAGGCGCGGCGGACGATCCCGAATTTACGCATCAGCCGGTGCCCTGCATGCATTGCGAGAACGCGCCGTGCGAACTGGTCTGTCCCGTCGGTGCGACAGTGCACGACGACGAAGGCTTGAACCTGCAGGTGTACAATCGTTGTGTCGGCACGCGTTACTGTTCGAACAATTGCCCCTACAAAGTTCGCCGTTTTAATTTTCTCGAATACAACAACGGGCTGAGTCCAACCGAGAAGCTGGTAAAAAATCCGGACGTGACCGTGCGTTCGCGAGGCGTCATGGAAAAATGCACCTATTGCATCCAGCGCATCAACGCGGCGCGCATCAACGCTGAGCTCGAAAAGCGTACGATCGGCGACGGCGATATCGTTCCAGCGTGTGCGCAGGTGTGCCCCGTGGAGGCGATCGTTTTTGGCAACATGAATGATACACGAAGCCGGGTCGCGCAGCTGAAACGGTCGCCGCTCAATTATTGGATGCTTGGCGAGCTCAACACGCGGCCCCGGACGAGCTATTTCGCCAAGCTCCGCAACAGGAACGCTGCGCTCGTGAGAAGTGACTAGTGAGATGTGAGAAGTATGAACACGCCCGACCAATCACCTCTCACTTCTCACGAATCACCTTCCTATTCCCCGCTCGGTTATCCAACCAATCTCCTCGCTCCTGGACAAACGTACGAAACGGTCAACAAGACCATCGCTGAGATTCCGCTGAGTCACGCGCCGATGAGTTGGCGGTTTGGCTTCTTCGTCGCGTTTCTCTTACTGATGATGTTTCTCGTCGCGATAACGTGGCTCTTCGCCAAAGGCGTCGGCATCTGGGGCGTTAACATTCCGGTGGCGTGGGGGTTCGCGATTGTGAACTTCGTTTGGTGGGTGGGAATTGCGCACGCCGGCACATTCATCTCCGCGATTTTGCTTTTGCTTTTTCAGCACTGGCGCACTGCAATTAACCGTTTTACCGAAGCGATGACGCTATTCGCGGTCGCCTGCGCGGGATTAATGCCGCTGCTCCATCTGGGACGGCCATGGGTTTTCTATTGGCTCTTTCCGTATCCGGACACGATGGGAGTCTGGCCGCAATTTCGTAGCCCGTTGGTTTGGGATGTTTTTGCAGTCGGCACTTATTTTACCATATCACTGTTGTTTTGGTACCTCGGGCTCGTGCCAGACCTGGCCACGGTGCGTGATCGCGCCAGGAAGCTTTGGCAAAAAAAAGTCTATGGCTTTTTTGCGTTGGGGTGGCGCAATTCCGCTTCGCACTGGCAACGCCATCAGGTCGCATACCTGCTGCTCGCCGGACTCGCCACACCGCTCGTTCTTTCAGTGCACAGTGTGGTCAGCTTTGATTTCTCGGTCGCGATAGTCCCAGGTTGGCACTCGACAATTTTCCCGCCGTACTTTGTGGCCGGCGCGATCTACTCCGGGTTCGCGATGTCGCTGAACATCGTAATTCCGGTTCGGAAAATCTACCATCTCGAGCACCTGATCACGGAGCGCTATCTGAACAACATGGCTAACATCATGTTGGCCACCGGAATGATTGTTGCCTACGGCTATTTCATTGAGGCGTTCATGGCTTGGTACAGCGGCGATATCTTTGAGCGCTACATGATGATGAACCGCGCCTTCGGTCCGTATGGCTGGGTCTTTTGGACGTTGATGCTCTTCAATGTGCTCGTGCCGCAAGCGCTCTGGTCCGCGCGCATCCGGCGTAACACGGTCGCCCTTTTTATCGTCGCGCTCTTCATCAACGCCGGCATGTGGATCGAGCGTTTCGTGATCGTCATCACCAGCTTGAACCGCGATTTCACACCATCGGCCTGGCACATGTTTTCGCCGACAAGATGGGATTGGATGACACTGTTCGGCAGCGTCGGTCTGTTTCTCACTCTTCAGTTTCTGTTCATACGACTCGTGCCGATGATTTCGATTTCCGAAACGCGCGAGCTGGTCGCCGAACGCGAAAAAGCAACGATCAAATGAGCCAGCCTTACGGATTGCTCGCAGAATTTTCGAACCACGAAGACTTGCTGCGTGCGGCCGAAACGGCGTACGCAGCGGGGTTCCGGAAAATGGACGCGTTCGCGCCCTTTCCTGTCGAAGGCCTCCCGGAAGCGCTGGGAAAGAAAACGCGGCTGCCACTGCTCGTCTTGATCGGTGGAATCATCGGGGGAGTTGGCGCGTATTACATGGAATGGTACGCGAACGCGGTTAGTTACGTAATCAATATCGGCGGCCGTCCGATTCACAGTTGGCCGGCATTCATTCCGATCACCTTCGAACTAACTGTGCTGGCAGCAGGTCTCACTGCGTTCTTTTTTTCATTGGGCTTGAGCGGGCTGCCGCGCCCTCACCATCCTCTATTCAATGTCCCGGAATTCGAACGCGCATCGCAGGATCGATTTTTTCTGTGTATCGAAACGCGCGATCCGAATTTTAATCGCGATCAGACGCGCGCCTTTCTTCAAGGCCTCAGTCCATTGTCGATAGCGGAGGTGCCGGAATGAGGTCGAACTCGGCCACGCACAAAGCTGGTAGGGCGCGACCGCCGGGCGCGTCGAAGCGCCCACAACGCAAAAAGCTTCCGCATGAGAGGCCGCTGGATTACATCTGTGCTAACCCCGTTCGCGCAGGGCTCATCGCATCTTCAGAAGAGTGGCCTTATTTTTGGCTAGCTGATCCCCAGGAGAAAAACGCGAATCGTGAAGGTCGAGCTCCGCGCTCCGGCGCGCCCGGCGGTCGCGCCCTACCCTTCGTGCTTAGCGCGATGGTCATGTTCAGTGTCGGTTGTCGCCCGGATATGACGAATCAACCCAAAGCCACACCCCTTTCGGAAAGCGATTTTTTCTCGAATGGAGCCAATGCGCGGCGACCTCCGGCGCATACTGTTGCCCGCGGTGATGTGCGCCAGGATACAGCGTTTTATACCGGGCAAACGAATGGAACGTATGTGACGCAGTTGCCAGTAAAATTAACCCGCGACCTTATGATTCGCGGCCGCGAACGTTTCGACGCCATTTGCGCCGAATGCCACGACCGCACCGGCAGCGGAAACGGCATGGTGGTCCAACGCGGATTTCCACAGCCGCCATCATTTCACGTCGATCGGATTCGCAACGCGCCGATCGGCCATTTTTTCGATGTCATGACGAACGGGTACGGCGTGATGTATTCCTACGCCACCCGTGTGGAACCGGAGGACCGATGGGCCATCGCTGCGTACATCCGCGCTCTACAGCTTAGTCATAACGCGGCGTTGTCCGACGTGGATTCAGCCGACCGCGCAACACTGGATAGTAAGAAATGAAATCGATTTTCGATGATTCCGTCGGTCACGCGAAAAATGTTTCGTTAGGCCTCGGCATCATTGGATTCTGCGGATGTCTTATTGGCTGGTTCGTCGCGCCGCGCGATTTCTTTGTCGCTTATCTTTTCGGTCATTTCTTCTTCCTCGGCCTTTCGCTTGGATCGCTGGCGTTGCTGATGATCCATCATCTGACCGCCGGCGATTGGGGCTATGCTGTGCGGCGCTTTCTTGAATCCGCAGTCGGCAACTTGCCTCTGCTCGTTTTGCTATTTGTGCCAATCTTTTTCGGATTGGCGAACCTCTACCCGTGGCAAAATCGAGCTGTCGTGGCGGTCGACGAAACATTGCGAGTAACGCGAATCTATTTGAACCCACCGGGGTTCGTTCTTCGCACCGCAATTGTCTTTGCCGTTTGGATCATCATGGCCAGGCAGTTGCTCAAATGGTCTGCGGAGCAGGACGTAACCGTTTCGCTCGAACCGACGCGTAAGATGCGAACCTTGAGCGGACCGGGCCTGGTGATTTACCCAGTTACAATGACGTTCGCGGCGGTTGACTGGCTGATGTCGATGGAAGCGGATTGGTACTCGACCATGTTCCCGGTTCTTATTTGCATCGGCCAGGTCCTGAGCGCGCTCGCGCTTGTAATTTTACTGCTTGCCTGGGCAGCGCGCTCATCCGTTCTTGGATCACTTGCGAGCGAGGAAAATTTTCACAAGCTTGGCAACTTGCTGCTCGCCTTCACGATGATGTGGGCCTACCTCGCGTTCGGACAACTGCTTGTCATTTGGTCGGGAAATCTGCCGCATGAAATCTCGTGGTATCTGCACCGCATCAGCTGCGGCTGGAAATGGATCGCGATCTTCATCGCGCTGTTTCATTTTTTCGTTCCATTTTTCCTGCTGCTAATGCGGGCGGCCAAAAAGCGTCGGCCCATCCTGGCGCGCATCGCAGCATGCGTTCTCGCGGCGCACATCGTCGCGGTCTGGTGGACGATTGCGCCTAGTATTTACACAAAACATTTTTATGTCGGCTGGCTCGCCCCCGCCGCATTTCTGGGAATAGGTGGCATCTACGCGTTCGCATTTTTGAAAAATTTGGAGACGAGGCGGCTCGTTCCACAAAACGATCCACGGCTCGAACTTGCTGTGCCCACATGAATGCCACCATCGAGAAACGCGACCACGAACGAAAAGACGTCGACGTCCCGTCGTTACTTGCCATCGCGTTCCTGTTGTTCTTTTCCTGCATGATCATTTTCGTCGTTGTCTGGGGAATGATGCATTACTTCAAATTACATGAGCCGGCCAAGACCGCCGGACAAGCGAATCTCCCGGTTACGAGTTCGGAAGAATTTCCTAAGCCGCGATTGCAAATAAAGGGGGCAGTAGATTTGGCGAACCTGCGCGCCGCCGAAGAGACCGACCTTGAGTCTTACGGCTGGATCGATCGGAACTCTGGAACGGTGCACATCCCGATTGACCGCGCCATGCAATTGCTCTTGGAGCGAGGTTTGCCCGATGTCGGTGCGGGGCAAACGCCGCTCAGTTTGATGCAGGCACGGCCTGTAGAGAACGCTACGCCACCTCAGTTACTCAAAAGCCCATGAGAAAAGTCGCCGTCGCACTTGTGTTAATCTGCGCGTTCGCTGGGAAAACGCGTGCATTAACACCGGGCGATCTGAGTCGCGTGACTTTCGAGCAGCATCCCGGCGTGCAGATCTCGCCCGATCTCGTTTTGCGCGATCAAGATGACAGACCGTTTCGGCTCGGTGATCACTTCGGGAAACAGCCGACCATCCTCGTGTTGGGCTATTACCGATGCCCGATGCTCTGTTCCCTGATCAATGATGGGCTGATCCACGCACTCCAGGAGCTGCCTCTGAACGTAGGCAGAGACTTTCAAGTCATCGATGTCAGTGTCGACCCGGCCGAAACTGCGATTGCTGCGGCGCAGAAAAAGTCAGAATACCTGCGGCAATACAGTAGGCCTGGCGCGGCAGATAGTTGGCATTTTCTCGTGGGCGACGAACGCTCGATCAAGCGGCTAGCCGATCAAGCGGGCTTTCGCTACGTGTACGATTCGCAGACACGCCAATACGCGCATCCAAGCGGCGTTATCGTGCTGACACCCAAAGCGAAAATTTCCCGCTACGTCTTTGGGGTGAGATTGGATGCGAGAGAACTGCGCGACGCGCTTGTTGCAGCAAAGGAAGAGAAATCGTCGTCAATCATCTCGCAGGTCTTTCTGCTTTGTTACCATTACAATCCCATCACCGGGAGATACGGCGGGCTGATCCTGGCGATCTTGCGCGTCGCCAGCCTGGGATTTGTTGCAGCAATCGCGTGGTGGGTTTTTTCGGCGGCGCGTCGATTAGCCGGAGGGAACGCGCAAATTAATTGAAACATGGATCGATTCCGTCTCTTCCCGCCGCAAGCATCCACCACGTCCCACGAAGTGGACGCGTTGTTTTTCGCGTTGACGCTGATCTCTCTTTTTTTCATGGTCGTCATTTTTCTGCCGATCATTTTCTTTTCCGTAAAATATCGCCGCGGATCGCCAGCCGATCGCTCTAATCCACGCTCCGGTTCATTTCTGATCGAGAGCGGCTGGACGATCGGACCAATCTTCCTTTCGCTTGGACTCTTTGCCTGGGGGGCTGTTGCCTATTTTCGAATGGAGCGAAGGCCAGCGAACGCGATCGACGTGCAGGTCGTTGGCAGACAATGGATGTGGAAACTTCAGCACGCCGAAGGCAAACGGGAAATCAATGAGCTGCACGTGCCGGTCAATACGACCGTAGCAATGACCATGACGTCTCAAGATGTCATTCACAGTTTTTTTGTTCCGGCCTTCCGAGTGAAGCAGGATGTTGTGCCTGGAAAATATACCGGTGAATGGTTCAAGCCGACGCGAACCGGCGAATATCATATTTTCTGTGCCCAATACTGCGGCACGCAGCATTCCAGGATGATTGGCCGCGTTGTGGTGATGGAGCCAGCAGCCTATGAGCGCTGGCTAAAATCGGGAGAACCAACCGAATCCATCGTGCAAACGGGGGAACGGGTATTTCACGATCGGGGATGCAGCGGCTGCCACGCGCCAAATTCCCAATTTCACGCGCCTCTGCTGCAAGGTCTCTACAGAAACCCGGTTCCGCTTGTTAATGGCACAATGGTCACGGCTGACGACCAATATCTGCGCGATTCGATTTTGCAGCCGGGCAAGCAAATTACGGCGGGTTATCAAAACATCATGCCGAGTTTTGCCGGCCATTTGAGCGAGGAAGAGATCATGCAGCTGATCGCCTATTTGAAGTACATCGGTAATCAGCCGCCGGCATCGCAATGAACGGTACAATTTCAGATTCCGAGTCATCGATGAAAAGCGCGACCGAACTGGTCGTCGAGCGACCGGGTGAGTTTGCGCGCCTGAATTATCTGAGCGTCCACCACGGCGTCCGCTCGTGGTTACTGACGAAGGACCACAAACGAATCGGTCTCCTTTATCTCTTCACTATCCTCATTTTTTTTCTGATCGCGAGCGTCGCGGCGGCGTTGATGCGGATCGAGCTTGTTACACCTCAACCCAAGCTGGTCACGTCCGAAACCTATAACAAGCTCTTCACCATCCACGGCGTGTTAATGGTCTGGTTCTTTCTCATTCCATCCATTCCGACCGTGCTCGGCAATTTTATTCTGCCGATGATGATCGGCGCACGCGATGTCGCCTTTCCGAAGTTGAACCTGTTGAGCTGGTACATCTTTGTCGCCGGCGGCGCGCTTGCGCTTTGGTCCCTGCTCCACGGCGGCGTGGACACTGGCTGGACGTTCTACACGCCTTACAGCACGACGTACGCAAACACGCACGTGATCTCGATGGCGGCCGGCGTTTTTGTGGCCGGGTTCTCCACCATCATAACCGGCATGAACTTCATGGTGACGACTCACAAAATGCGTGCGCCGGGTCTGACCTGGTTTCGATTGCCGCTGTTTGTTTGGTCACTTTACGCGACGAGCTTGATCATGGTGCTCGCCACACCGGTCCTGGCCATTACTCTTGCGCTCATCTCAGTCGAGCGTTTCTGGGGTGTCGGAATCTTCGATCCAAAACTCGGCGGTGACCCCGTTTTATTCCAACATCTCTTCTGGTTCTATTCGCACCCGGCGGTCTACATCATGATTTTGCCGGGAATGGGCGTCATCAGTGAATTGATCACCTGTTTTTCGCGCAAACCGATCTACGGCTATGCCTGGGTCGGATCGGCGAGCATGGCGATCGCTGTCCTTGGATTTCTTGTTTGGGGCCACCACATGTTTGTTTCGAGTCAGTCGGTTTATGCCGGCATGGTTTTTTCGATTCTCAGTTTTCTGGTCGCGGTTCCTTCCGGCATAAAAGTCTTCAATTGGACGGCGACACTACGCAAAGGCTCCATTCATTTCGCGACACCAATGCTCTACGCGTTGGGTTTCATTGGCCTTTTTACCATCGGTGGCGTAACCGGGTTGTTTCTCGCCGCGCTCGCGGTCGATGTTCACGTGCACGACACGTATTTCGTCATCGCTCATTTTCACTACATCATGGTGGGCGGCATGGTGATGGCGTTCATGGGTGGCCTTCACTATTGGTGGCCAAAAATTTCAGGACGCTTGTATCCGGAATTGGCAGGCAAACTCGCAGCTATGATCACATTCATCGGATTCAATCTGACGTTCTTCCCACAGTTTATTCTTGGTTACCTTGGTCAACCGCGCCGCTACCACGTCTATCCGCCGGAGTTCCAAATCTATCATGTGCTCTCGACTGCCGGCGCTTCCATCCTGGGCGTCGGATATTTAATGCCGCTGATTTATTTCATCTGGGCATGGAAGCATGGTCGCGTTGCAGGGCCGAACCCATGGCGAGCGACTGGTTTGGAATGGCAAACGCCTTCGCCGCCGCCCGAACATAACTTTGAACAAACTCCGGTCGTAAGAGGGCCGCCCTATTCTTACTCAGCCGAAAAAGATGTCGACCTTGACCTCGCTAGCATCTGACGCCCCGAATCAACCTTCGGAAGGCATGATGACCGCGTCGGGACTTGACTGCTTTAAGCAGTCAAGTTTGTCGCAGCCGAGCATAACGATCGGCGCGTTGGGATAATTCCACCATGGAAGCAGCCAATTTGCCGCCTCTTGTCGGCCAGCAATTCGATGACATAGAACAACAACGCGAGGCGGCGAAGCTCGGCATGTGGATTTTCCTGGCGACCGAAGTGCTTTTTTTTGGCGGACTTTTTCTCGGATACACGATCTACCGCTTCACGTACGGCCAGATCTTTGTACATACGAGTCGCAAGCTTGATGTCCTTCTCGGCGGAACAAACACCGCGGTATTGCTTATCAGCAGCCTCCTGATGGCATTCGCCGTGCGCGCAGCAAAACTCGATCAAAGGCGCATGCTCACCTGGCTACTCATCGGCACTGCCTTGCTCGGCTGCGTCTTCATGTCGATCAAGGGCGTCGAGTACCACAAGGACTATGTGGATCATCTGGTTCCCGGTCGACATTTCGAGTGGCACGGCGCCGATCCGCATAGCGCCGAATTATTTTTTTGGATTTACTTTGCGATGACCGGGCTACACGCGATTCACGTGACTGTTGGAATCGGAATCATGCTGGTTCTGGCACTGCTAGCATGGCTTGGAAAATTTTCTCATGGCAATCACAATACCGTCGAGATCGCCGGCTTGTACTGGCATTTTGTCGATATCGTCTGGGTGTTTTTGTTTCCGCTTTTGTACTTGGTAGGTCATCGATGATGAAAGCGCTCTGTAAATTGGACGTTGAGTGTTGGGCGTTGAGCGTTGGGCGTTTGCCGCCGTTCGCGGCGCGCCCTCGCCGCGGCGAGCAAGCTTTGGTCGCGCCCTACCATTCCGTGGACTCGTAGATGGAAGAAGTTACACAACCGAAAGTTTACGTGCGCACATGCGTCGCGTTGCTGGCGTTGCTGGCGTTAACCTGGGCGATTGCCTACGTCGATCTTGGCCCGTTCAATCTAATCGTTGCGCTCGGGGTGGCAATCGCCAAGGCAATCGTCATTGCGCTTTTCTTCATGCACATCAAAGGGAGCAGCCGCCTTTTGCATCTTGCAGCGGTAGCCGGCATGATTTGGCTGCTATTCCTGATTTCCCTGACGCTTGGCGATTACATCACTCGTGGCTGGGTGCCATTAAATCATTAGGCATCGGGTACACGACTTTCAAGGCCAGGCGCAAAACGACTTAGCATCACTGCGAAATCTGGGCTGGATCACCTGCTCCAGCGATTCTTGTGATTTCGTTTTCCTGCTTGCCGCCTAATGAAATTTACTGAAAACTCGGCGCCCGTGAAAAGGTCCAGGGTTCTGCTCGCCGGCTGTTTGGGGTGGCTCGCCGCAGCGAGCGCGCATGCAAATACCATCACCGTTATAAATACCAACGATGGCGGCCATGGCTCCCTGCGTCAGGCGATAGCGGATGCCAACGACGGCGATATCATCAACGCCAGGGGCGTTTTTGGCTCCATCGAACTCAGCAGCGGCGAGCTGCCGGTGAACAAAAACCTGACTATCAACGGCCCGGGCGCTGACAAGTTGTCTGTTGAGAACACGCACTCGAGCCGTGTCTTCGAGATAGGTTCCGACAAAATCGTTGCGATTTCGGGGCTCGCGATCAACAGCGGAGAGGCAGCCTTGGGTGGCGGCATTTACAATGCCGGGATCTTGGAGATCACCCGCTGCAGTATCAGTGGCAATGAGGCTGGCGCGGTCCGAGAACGTGGCCTGGGTGGCGGCATCTACAATGCCAGCCGTGCAGAAGTCGCAATCATTGACAGCGTCATCAGCGGCAATTCGGCTGATGAAGGCGGCGGTATTTACAACGCCGGCTCAATGCAAATCGAACGCACCACTATTAGCGACAATTTGGTCGGAGGCGCTTTCTCCCAGCAACCCAGTTTCGGCGGCGGTATCTGCAATAGTGGCACGCTGGACATCGTCAACAGCACCATCACAGCCAATACGGCTAGCGGTAGCCTTCAAAGCGGCGGCATAGGCGGGGGTATCTTCAACGGTGGAACGCTTGGCATCGACAGCAGCACAATCAGCGGCAACCTGGCTGGCGGCACGGGCGTGTTCCCTGGTGACGGCGGCAGCATCACCAACAGCAGTGGGAGTGTTGTGATTCAGAACTGCACGATTAATGGCAACACCGTTGAGGGCCCAAGTGGCTTTGGTTTCGGCGGCAATATCTTCATGGTCGAAGGCACCATGGAAATAGGAAACACGATTCTGAACGCGGGCTCCGGCGGCAACATTTTTAGCTTTGGTAACCAAGGTATAATCATCTCAGATGGCTACAATCTCAGCAGCGACAACGGCGCCGATTACCTGACTGCCGCCGGTGATCAGGTGAATACTGATCCCAGGGTTGGCCCGTTGCAGGACAACGGCGGCCCGACTGTTACTCATGCACTCCTGGCGGACAGCCCAGCCATCAACGCGGGTAACCCGAATTACAATCCCAACAATTTTCAGCCGCCATTGATTTACGATCAACGCGGCTTCGGTTTTGATCGGGTGAAGAAGGGACGAAGGGACATTGGCGCATTTGAGGTGCAAGAGGCCCCTACAACACCCACACGACCAACGCCGCCGCCAACACCAACGCCATCGCCAACACCAACCCCGTCGCCAACACCAACGCCATCACCAACACCACCGCCATCGCCGACACCAACGCCAACCCCGACTGCAGACCCCCGAGAGATGGCGATTGCGAAGATTCGGCGGGAGATTGGTTTCACACGGACAGCGCTCCATGAACTGAAGGGCACGAAGTCCGTGCCACCGTCAGTTTCCGCGTGGCTGAAGCTTCGGCTCCGCGTACTCAAGGCACGGCTGGCGTATCCGCTAGACGAAGCGCTCGCGCGAATTGATCGCCGACTGCTCAGGAACGGGCTGATGAGCGAGGCTTCGAGGCGGGATCTGTTGACACACCTGAACGCTCGGCTGGACGCGCTGCGCAGGGGCGGTTGATAGCAGCGCCAGTTGCGATTTAGGGCTTGTTGGAGCACGTCCCAGAACACTGCAAACATTGCACAGGCTTGATTCCAAATTCGTTTCAGAAAACTGAATTGTCACAAGATTGTAACTTGCCATTCAGATCGACATTGAAATTGAATGGCGTCACGTGAACTTCACTGCGCGGCGACGGCGTGGAGTTTTGCCAGCGTTTTCGGGCCGCTCTACATCGCGCGCATGCGAGAGACCACGGGAAATTATTCAGGCGCACTCCACGTCATCGCCATCGTGACGTTCGTTTCCGTACTGCTGCCGATTATCGTCAGACCTCCGCAACATGAACGATCGATGTGATGCTCTCTACACGTTTGTTTTTCTGGTTTAGCTAACTAGATCATGACATTTTTAAGCGACTGAAATTCGCTCCGGCCGCGAAGAAATGGATGGAGATTATGTTTGGGCTGCTTTCGAAATGGCCACTCGTTAGGCAAATTCGCGAGCGAAAGGATGGTACCGGCCTCGAGTCCATGTCAGACAAGACGCGTGCGATGCACGCGAGGATCGATGACGCAAAGGTCGCGCGCTCGATCTGCCCATATTGCGGTGTCGGTTGCGGCCAGCTCGTTTATCACAAAGACGGCAAATTGATTTCGATCGAAGGCGATCCGGAAAGTCCGATCAGTCAGGGGAATCTTTGTCCAAAGGGTGCGGCGTCGTATCAATTGCTCACCCATTCGCAGCGTGAAACGAAAATAAAATATCGCGCACCGCGCGCGAAACAGTGGACAGAAATTTCGATGGATCGTGCGATGGACATGGTGGCGGACCGCCTCTGGGAATCGCGTAAGCGCACCTTTGTCAGACAGGAGAATGGCGCAACAATTAATCATACGACTGCGATCTGCCATCTCGGCGGCGCCACGCTCGATAACGAAGAAAATTATCTCATCAAAAAACTCTTCACGGCCGGCCTGGGCATGGTTTGTGTGTCCAACCAGGCCCGGATATGACATAGCAGCACGGTGCCCGGTCTGGGCACCTCTTTTGGCCGGGGCGGAGCTACGACGGCGCAACAGGATCTGGCCAACGCGGACTGCATCTTGATTGAAGGCTCGTCGATGGCCGAAGCGCATCCGGTCGGTTTCCGCTGGGTAATGAAGGCCAAAGAGCGCGGCGCGACCATAATCCATGTCGATCCACGGTTTTCGCGAACGAGCGCGTTGGCCAATATCTGGGTGCCAATCCGCGCAGGCAGCGACATCACGTTTCTTGGCGGAATTATCCATCACATCATTGAAAACGAACTCTTCTTCCGGGACTACGTCGTTCATTACACGAATGCATCCTGCATTTTGCGCGATGAATATGGCGATCCTGAAGATAACGCAGGCGGCTATTTCTCCGGCTGGAACGAAAACCGGCGGACGTATGAGATGGAAAGCTGGAAATACAAGGGCGAAGGACTGAGCTATCCCGAACGGGATCTCACTCTCCAAAATCCCCAATGTGTTTTCCAAAAACTCAAACGACATTTCGCGCGCTACACACCGGAGATGGTCGAAAAGGTTTGCGGCATCCCGCCGGCGCTTTTCCACAAGGTCGCTGACGCACTCGTTAGGGCATCTGGTCCGGACAAAACAGCGGCGATCTGTTATGCCGTCGGCTGGACGCAGCATTCCAAAGGCGTTCAGATCATTCGCACCGCGTCGATCTTACAGCTTTTGCTCGGAAATATTGGTCGGCCCGGTGGCGGCATTCTCGCTCTTCGCGGGCACGCTTCGATCCAGGGCTCGACCGATATCCCCACGCTCTATGACATTTTACCCGGTTATCTGGCGATGCCGCGCGCCGGAGATGAGGAGACCCTACAAAAATATCTCGCTGGGCATACACCAAAGACCGGGCTCTGGTCGAACACGCCAGCGTATTTCATCAGCTTGTTAAAGGCTTACTACGGCAAACACGCGACCGCAGAAAACGATTTCGGTTATAACTGGCTACCGAAACTTACCGCCGACCATTCCTTCTTCGAGTACCTCTACGAAATGGCCGACGGCAAAATGGAAGGGATGTTCCTGATCGGACAGAACTCGGCTGTTGGCGCGCCGAACACACGCATGCAACGAAGGTCGTTGGCGAAGCTGAAATGGTTTGTTATCCGCGACATGGTCGAAACCGAGCCGGCCAGATTTTGGCGCGACTCGGCTGAAATCGAGCGCGGCGAATTGAAAACCGACGAGATTGAGACCGAAATCTTTTTCTTTCCCGCGGCCGGACATGCGGAAAAAGAAGGCGCGTTCACAAACACGCAGCGTCTTTTGCAATGGCGCGAGAAAGCGGTCGAACCCCCGGGCGATTCTCGGTCCGACGCATGGTTCATTCATCAACTGGCTTTGAGATTGATCGCCAAAGCCAGAACGTCTGATGATCCGATAGACGAACCGCTGCGCGCGCTCAATTGGTGGTATCCGGAAGACGAACTGGGCGAGCCAAAAATGGAAGCAGTGCTCGCTGAGATCAACGGCTGGAAAACCGAACCGCAATCAAACATAGAGGGCGTTCTTTTTGGGAGAGATCGAGAAGGTCAACCGCATCATGGTCCACAAGTTGCGGATTATAACGAATTGAAAGCTGATGGCTCGACCGCGTGCGGCGCATGGATTTATTCGGGCGTTTTCAATCGAGATGGCGTGAACAAAGCGAACGCGCGACAGCCGAAGGATTATCTCGGCCACGGTTGGGGCTTCAGTTGGCCAAGCGATCGCCGCATCATTTATAATCGGGCCAGCGCGAAGCCGAATGGTGAACCGTGGAGCGAACGCAAAAAGCTTGTCTGGTGGGAATCGGAAAAGTGGACCGGCATTGATGTTCCGGATTTCAAGACAAGCAAACCTCCCGATTATCGACCACGAGGGGATGAAAATGGTCTTGATGGTCAACGCGGCGACGCGCCCTTCATCCTGCACGAAGACGGCCTGGGATGGATGTATGTTCCGAAAGGTTTGCAAGATGGCCCGTTCCCGACGCATTACGAGCCGCTGGAATCGCCAGTACGAAATTCGCTCTATTCACGCGACACGAACCCGGCGGTGAACTGGTTCACACGAAATGAAAACCGTTTCGCACCGCCTGGCGACCCACGCTTTCCGTACGTTCTCACCACATATCGGCTGACCGAACATCATACCGGCGGCGGGATGTCGCGTTTCCTGAGCCATCTTTCCGAATTGCAGCCGGAGATGTTCGTCGAAATGTCGCCGGAGTTGGCGGCGAAGCTGAAGATCGACAATAGCGATTATGTTTGCATCGTGAGCTTCCGCGGCGCGATTGAGGCGCGCGCACTCGTTAGCCGCCGCATTCGACCGATGAATTTGAACGGGAAAACCGTGCATCAGGTCGCAGTTCCATTTCATTTCGGAGCAGCCGGTCCGTTACGCGGTAACGCTGCCAATAATCTGGTTGCCATTTCGGGCGAGCCAAATGTCACGATCATGGAAAGCAAGGCACTTGTCTGCAACATCATCCCGGGCCGCTTGCCGCGTGGCCCGGCTTTTCTTGATTGGCTTGAGCGAAACGCGCCGCAGGCCGGTCAGCCACCAAATTTGCATCCCGAACAGCCGCCCGTGGGCGCGCCGAGCGGCGGAAAATTCTCGCGTAGTCACGGCAAGGAGGCAAAAACGGGATGACGACAACCGAAATGGTAGGGACGGACCGCCGGGCCGTTCGCAATTTTCATCCTGTGATCACGGCGCGCCCGGCTGTCGCGCCCTACCAGCAGAAATGATCGGCGAAGGAACTCAGAGTACAAATCAGCGCCGGCATTCGTACGTGCACGATAATGTTGAAGTCGGATTTTTCACTGATCCGACTGTATGCATCGGCTGCAAAGCCTGCGAGGTAGCGTGCAAGGAATGGAACGACGTGCCTGACGACGGTTTCACCTGGTTGGGAAATTCTTACGATAACACCGGTCACCTCGGTGCATCGACGTGGCGTCACGTCTTGTTTCTTGAACAAGATCAACAAAAAGGAGAGCAAATCGTCGGTTCGTTAGGCGGTGAGGCGGATCCATTTCGCTGGGTTTTCCTTTCCGATGTTTGCAAGCACTGCGAGGAAGCCGGTTGTCTCGAAGCATGCCCGACCGGTTCAATCGTGCGGACTGAAGTCGGTTCTGTGCTGGTCCAGGACGATGTTTGCAACGGCTGCGGATACTGTGTTGTCTCCTGCCCCTTCGGCGTGATTAATCGCCGCCCGGAACCGCTGCCCAATGCCGGTGGCGCGTTCAAGTGCACGTTTTGCTATGATCGGCAGAAAAGCGGGTTGGTTCCTGCGTGCGCCAAGGTTTGCCCGACCGAGTCGATCGTGTTTGGACGACTCGACGATTTGCGCGCCCGCGCCTCGGAACGGGTGGAAGAGCTCAAACAAAATGGATACGCCGACGCGCAACTGTACGATCCGCTGGAGACGTCAGTTCGCGGAATTCACGCATTCTTTCTGATTCTCGGCGAACCGGAGGCGTACGGGCTTCCACCAAAACCACAGGTGCCGACAATTCATTTGAAATCCGCATGGACCTCGGCGATCGCGACCGCGATCGGTGCGCTCATCGCGGTGTCATGCGCATTCGCTTTTCTATCTTGAGAACGCGAACAATGCTGAAATATGCCTGACGAACATCGATTGGACGAACTGCGTGAGCAGGCGCGGAACAAAGGAGTGGTCGCCGGCCGTGGCGTGGATATCGCTGGCGGACCGATCCCACGCAAGCTCGCCACGGCAAGTCCCTCTGGTGGAAGACCTGGTTATTACGGCGAACCAGTCGTTAGACCACCCGTGTGGACTTGGGAAATTCCAGTTTACTTCTTCGTCGGCGGACTAGCCGGGATGGCGGCGGTCATCGCGTTAATCGGACTAATTTTTCATCAAGGCGATCTGACGCGCACAGCAACGTGGATCGCGGCGATCGGCGCGATCCTCTCTCCAATCCTACTCATCATGGATCTCGGACGCCCCCGGCTTTTTCTCAATATGCTGCGCGTTTTCAAGCATCAATCGCCGATGTCTGTCGGCGCATGGATTCTATTTGTTTTTGGCGGCTGCGCCGTTCCCGCGTTAATCGCCCTCGAGCTTCATGTGCACCAAATCTTCACTGGCGGTTTCGACCAGTTCCTCCAAATCGCCGCGTCTCTACTGATTCTGGGTTCGGCATTTTGGGGAATGTTCGTCGCGACTTACACGGGCGTCTTGTTAGGCGCGACCGCGATTCCCGCGTGGTTTTTACATCGTACCCTTTTGCCGATCCATTTCGGGGTTGCGGGTTTGGGATCGGCAGCAGCGTTGCTTGAACTGCTTGGCCATCGAATCGCACCGCTTGGTGCGCTTGGATTCCTTGCCGCCGGCACAGAAACGGCACTTTGGATTTGGCTTGAGATAGATAAGCATGGCAAAGCCGATCGCGCCCTGCGCGAATCAGGCTCTGGCTTGCAAATCCGGTGCGGTGAGATTTTGAGCGGACCGCTAGCGCTGATCTTACGCGTGGCGAATTTGGTTCCCCTCGCCGGAATTTCATTTTTGCTTGGCGCATTGGTTAGCCGGTTCGCCTGGATTGCGGCAGGAAAGGTGTCCGCGCGTGATCCTGAAGCAGTGTTCGCATCCCAGCGCTAGTAGCACAGGCTTCCAGCCTGTGGGGCAAGCAGGCATCTTGCCTGCTCGTGAATTCGCCACGACAGGCGAGACGCCCGTCGGCCCCACTGCCAGGATGGCCGTGCTACACTTCCAGGATCACGCGCTCGATGTGCGAATAAATATTGAGCGAAGGCGGCCGCAGAAAGCCGATCAGCGTTTGATTGCTTTCCCTCGCAAATTCGGCAGCGAGTGTCGAAGGCGCTGAGACGGCAGCTACGATCGGGATACCAGCGGCAAGCGCTTTCTGCACAATTTCAAACGAAGCGCGGCTGCTCACCAGAAGAACATGTCGATTCAATGGCAATAATCCATCGAGGAAGGCGCGCCCGATCACTTTGTCCACGGCATTGTGGCGTCCGATATCTTCGCGAACGCTCTTCAATTCCCCATTCGAATCAAAAATTCCCGCCGCATGAATTCCGCCAGTGCGCGCGAAATCGCCCTGCGCTTTTTGCAATTTTTTCGGGAGCGAGAGCAGTGTTTCAATATCGATTCGAAGGTTGGTTGATTCGATCGCAGGAAAACTTTGCCGAATCGCATCGATGCTCGTTTTGCCACAAAGTCCGCAGCTGCTGGAAATCGTCCCGAAACGTTGGGCGGAGTCCAGTTTCAATTGCACACCGCTCGTCAGATCGACGATCACTCTATTATCACCGTCTCGCGAAATTCGCGCGATCGCGCTTCGATCATGCACGATCGCTTCGGAAACGAGGAAACCTGCAGCGAGCTCTTCGTCGTGTCCCGGTGTGCGCATCGTCGTAGCCAGACTTTTGCCGCCAATTCGAATTTCCAGCGGCTCTTCGATCGTGAGATCGTCCCGCAAATATTCGAGCGAGCCATCCTGTCTTCGCCGGATGATTCTTCCCGGACCGATGCTGGGCACTTCTTTCATCAGTGAGGATTTGAGATATTGTTGCAGCCGGTGGAAATCTGTCACTTGTACATTTCGCCAGGACACAATTTCGTTGGCCATCACGGTCGGGAGCCGGATAACCATCCCATGATCGAAGTGCCCGTGATCGAATGTGTCGCAGGCCGCGGGATTCGCGCAGATCGTTACTTTGATTTTAAAGACGATTACAAAGGTCAGATCACATTTTTTTCGCTCGAAGTTTTCGAAGAGCTCTGCGCTGCGCTGAACGCACACGATGCTTCGCCCGCTGCGGCGCGCCGCAACGTAATCACGCGTGGCTTTGATCTGAACGAATTCATCGGCAAGGAATTTGAGATTCAATGCGTTCGTTTTTATGGAACGGAGGAGTCCGCGCCTTGTTACTGGATGGATGGCGCGTTCGCGCCGGGCGCGAAAGATTTCTTGAAAGGACGCGGCGGTTTGCGCGCCAAAATTCTCAGCGACGGCGAGGTGCGCTCGACTGCGCTCGTTCCTTCCGCAGCGGGATGAACATCAGCGCGGTATTGCTCGCCGGTGGCGAATCACGCCGGATGGGCAAGGACAAAGCGACGCTTCTGTTTCACGGAAAACCGCTCTGGCAGATTCAACTCGAGCTGTTGCGAAAATTGGCGCGGATAGAAATCTTTGTTTCCGCACGCACCGATCCCCTCTGGCGCCCTGCTGACCTGCAGTTTGTCGCAGACGATCCTCCATCACGCGGCCCGCTCAGCGGGCTTGGGGCAGTCTTGGCGCGGATGCACACCAAACACCTGCTGGCACTTGCTATCGACATGCCATTCATGACCGAAAAATATCTGAGGTTTCTTTGTGGTCAGATTGAGCCAGGCCGCGGCGTTCTTCCCAAAATCGATAATCGCGCGGAGCCGCTGGCGGCGATATACCCGCAGGAGGCGGCTGCCGAGATTGGCGCCGCGCTGTCGGGCGCCGATTTTTCGCTGCAAACTTTAACAAACTGCCTGGTCGCTGTCGGAAAACTTCTGGTTATGCCAGTCGCAGAGCAGGAAAGAAAATTGTTCCAGAATTTAAACGAGCTTACCGACCTGGCGGCGCTGTAGCCACGGCCCTGTGGGCCGTCTGTTCGCGCAAATCTCCAAATTTGCATGACCGGCCACAGGCCGGTGGCTACAGGATCTCGCGAACGGCAAAAGATGCTCTTGCAAGTCAGTTGCGGTTGTTGGATAGGTTCCGCTGCGTTTTGAGATCGTGATGAGATTGTCAATCTTGCGGGCCGCAGCCTTGTTTTTTTCGCTTCCGGCATGCGCATTCGCCGGCAGCAACGTCGTGAATCTTTCGCATTACGACATGATGCGGCCGGATTTTGCCGCGATGAAACGTGAAGGCATCATCGGCGTGATCCATGAAGCGAGCTATCCGCGGCTTGAGCGCGATGCGAAATATCTGGATCGGCAAATGGGGGCGCTGCAAGCCGGACTACTCTGGGGCGCGTATCACTATGGCGACGCCACTGATCCTGTCCGCCAGGCTGATCATTTTCTAAACGTTGTAGCCAGTGCTTGGGCACAAGCGGGATCGACGGCGCGAAGTCCAGGGGTCTTGCTGGTGCTCGATTTCGAAAAGAATGGTCACTATCCCGGAGGCACGATGCGCGTCGATCAGGCAGTTGCATTCGTTGAGCGAATTCGCGAGCGCACAGGCACATATCCGGGCATTTATTCCGGCGAATACCGTTTGGCGCAGGTGCTGAATAGCCCCAAGGTGACAAATGCGCAGCGAAAGACGCTAACAGATTGCTGGTTATGGGTTGCAAATTATCACAAGGAGCCGCGCGCGACCGCACCCTGGGGATACTGGGCTCTCTGGCAATATTGCGGTGATGGCAGAGGCGCCCAACCGCGCTCCGCTTACCCGATAAGCGTTGCGAATATCAGAAAGGCCGAACGCAACATTTTTCGCGGGAATCAGTCGGACCTGCAAGAGTTCTGGCAACGACGCGCCTGGCAGCCTTCGGGAGGAAGAGCTCGCCGCGAAACTGAGCGGACTGTTGCGGCGGACTAAGCGCCAACTTTAACGAGCGGTATTTT
>Ga0209268_1000146_pt1 | contig 39262 bp, 34 predicted proteins | sample GraSoiAngelo_143_FD_185900 | JGI IMG/M metagenome (GOLD analysis project Ga0209268, IMG submission 185900) | Grasslands soil microbial communities from the Angelo Coastal Reserve, California, USA - 14_1009_02_30cm (SPAdes) (version 2) | ecosystem: Environmental > Terrestrial > Soil > Grasslands ... | reverse complement strand
TCCGGACCTCGTCGACGGCCCCCGGGTCCTCGAGGGTCGTGGTGTCGCCGATCTCTTGGCCGGACACCAGGGACCGGATCACGCGTCGCATGATCTTCCCGCTCCGCGTCTTCGGGAGCTTCTCCGTGATATGGACGTCGTCCGGGACCGCGATGGCTCCGATCGCCTCCCGCACGTGTTTCTGCAGCTCCTTCTTGAGGGCGTCCGACCGTGCCTCCCCTTTCTTGAGGACGACATAGGCGACGAGGGATTGCCCTTTGACCGGATGCGGCTTCCCGACGACCGCGGCCTCCGCGACCTTGGCATGGCTCACGAGGGCGGACTCCACCTCCATGGTCCCGATTCGGTGGCCTGCGACGTTGATCACGTCGTCGATGCGGCCCATGAGCCAAAAGTAATCGTCCTCATCCGTGCGGGCTCCGTCCCCCGTGAAGTATTTGCCCGGCACCTGGGACCAGTACACCTGCTTGTACCGCTCGGGATCCTTGTACAGTGTCTGGAGCATGGCGGGCCACGGCTTCTTGATCACGAGATAGCCGCCCTTGTTCATCGGGACGGGATGGCCCTTTTCGTCGACGACCTCCGCGTCGATCCCAGGAAACGGTCGTGTCGCGGATCCCGGCTTCGTTGTCGTGACGCCCGGGAGCGGCGTGATCAGGATCATCCCGGTCTCGGTCTGCCACCACGTGTCCACGATCGGACAGCGGCCCCCGCCGATCGTCTTCTGGTACCACCGCCAGGCCTCCGGGTTGATTGGCTCACCGACGGTGCCGAGGAGGCGGAGACTCGACAGGTCATGCCGTTTCGGGTGCTCGTCGCCCCACCGCATGAACGCCCGGATCGCGGTCGGGGCCGTGTACAGGATCGTGATGTCGTATTCCTCGACCATCCGCCAGAATCGGTCGGGCTCCGGCCAATCCGGTGCGCCTTCGTACATGAAGACGCTCGCGCCGTTCGCGAGGGGACCGTACACGATGTACGAATGGCCCGTGACCCACCCGATGTCGGCCGTGCACCAGTACAGGTCCTCGTCCTTCAGGTCAAAAACGTACTTCATCGTCGTCGCGACGCCGACCAGATACCCTCCCGTCGAATGCTGGATGCCCTTCGGCTTCCCCGTCGTGCCGGACGTGTACAGAATGAAGAGCGGGTCCGTGGCGTTCATCGCCTCCGGCTCGCATTCCGCGGCCGCTTTGGCCATGAGATCGTGCCACCAATGGTCGCGCCCCTCCCGCATGGGGACCTCGGCGCCCGTGCGACGGAAGACGACCACATGCCGGACCACGTCGAGGTCCGCGATCGCCTCGTCCACGATCTTCTTCAGCGGGAGGACCGTCCCGCGCCGATAGCCGCCGTCCGCGGTCACGATCACGTGGGACTCCGCATCCTCCGCCCGATCGCGGATCGCGCGGGCGCTGAACCCGCCGAAGATCACGCTGTGGACGGCCCCGATCCGGGCACAGGCGAGCAAGGCGACCGGGAGTTCCGGGATCATCGGCATGTAGATCGTCACGCGGTCGCCGCGCTTCACGCCCAGCCCCTTGAGGACGTTCGCGAACCGGTTCACCTCGCGCCAAAGATCGTGGTACGTCAGCACGCGGCGTTCCCCCGGCTCGCCCTCCCACACGAGCGCGGCCTTGTTCCGCCGCGCTCCCTTGAGGTGCCGGTCGAGGCAGTTCGCGGACATGTTCAGCTTCCCACCCACGAACCACTTTGCGAAGGGCGGGTCCCATTCGAGGACCTTCGACCAGGGGGCCATCCAGGCGAGCCCCTTCGCCATCCGCGCCCAAAAGGCCTCGGGGTCCTTCGCCGCTTCGAGCCGGAACGAGTCGTCCCGGAGCAAGGCCGCTTTCCGGAAGGCCGCCGACGGCCGGTGCTGTTCCTTCTCCTTCAGGAGGCTGTCAATCGTGGCACTGGACACGACCACGCCCAATCACCCGCGGCCCGACCCTTCTCCGGCCGACGTTTCCCCTAGAATCGTTTCATGTAAAAGACGGTAATGAATCACCCTGAACGCACCCGGCCTGCGGAGGCATACCAGGCGCCCTCGCAGGGGCCGTTGAAACGGACGACGAACACACGTGTGCTCGCCTGTAAACATGCCTCTCTTAGCGGTGTGCCAAGTTGTCTCACGCATGGCGACGGGGGTAGGGTCAGCAGCCGGTAGCTTCGGGGGCGAAAAACAACATTCGATGCGATTCATCGTCGCCGCCTCGGGCGCGGGGACCATAATCGAGTGGTATGACTTCTACATCTTCGGATCCCTCGCAACCTTGATGGCGGTTAAGTTTTTCCATGCGGCCGACACGGGGGCATTCCTTTTGACCCTCGGGACGTTCGCGGCGGGATTCGCGGTGCGGCCATTCGGGGCCGTCGTCTTCGGTCGGATCGGCGACTTGGTCGGTCGAAAGTATGCGTTCCTTCTCACGATCACCATCATGGGCGCAGGAACCACCTTGATTGGAGTCTTACCCGAGTACGCAGTCATCGGCGTCTTGGCGCCGCTCATCCTCCTGGCCCTCCGGGTCGTCCAAGGACTCGCCCTAGGGGGCGAATACGGTGGTGCCGTCGTCTACACCGCGGAACATGCACCGGATGCGCGCCGAGGCTATTGGACGAGCTACATCCAGACCACCGCCACCTTGGGCCTTTTCCTGGCCTTGGGCGTCATCCTCGCACTCCAGCTCGGCCTCGGTACGGCGACGTTCAACGCATGGGGATGGAGGGTCCCGTTCCTGCTCTCGACCGTGCTGGTCGCCGCCTCGCTGTTCATTCGTTGGCAGCTTCGCGAGACCCCCTTGTTCTCGAAGCTCAAGAGAGAAGGTCGGACCTCGAAGCATCCCACTCGAGAAGCCCTCGGAAACTGGGCGAACTGGAAGCTCATCCTGCTCGCCTTGTTCGGCGCGACCGCGGGCCAAGCCGTGGTCTGGTACACGGGCCAGTTCTATTCGCTGTACTTCATGCAGGTGTCCCTCAAGATGGACAAGGTCCTTGCGGCCGAGATCGTGCTCGTCGCCCTCGCCTTGGCGACTCCGTTCTTCATCGTCTTCGGTCGGCTCTCCGACCGGATCGGACGAAAGAAAATCATCATGGCGGGATGCCTTCTCGCGGCGCTGACCTATTATCCGATCTTCGCGGGAATTGCGGCGAACGCATCGCCCCCGAATGTGCCCGTCCTGATCGGGCTCAACTTCATCCTGGTCTTCTACGTCACGATGGTGTACGCCCCGATCGCCGCCTTCCTCGTAGAGTTCTTCCCGGCTCGGATCCGGTACACCTGTCTGTCCGTCCCGTACCACCTGGGCAATGGTGAGTTTGGCGGCTTCACACCCGTGATCGCGGTCGCCATCGCGGCCTGGACAGGGAATATCTTCGCCGGCCTGGCCTGGGCGATCGTGATCCCGCTAATGACGTTCGTAATCGGCATGCGTTACTTGCCGGAAACGAAAGACACGAAGATCTGGGAGGAGGTTACCCCGGCACCGGCTATGGGCGGGCCAGCCTCGATGCCGCGCGCCGGGACCGACGTGGGGACGACGATGAAGTGAGGTTCCAAGAGACCTCTCCGTCTCGCGGCCTGCCGACGACCGGACTCAGGGTCTAAGGTCGGAGGACGACCTTGATCGAATCCCTCGCTTGGGCGACGAGACGGAATCCTTTTTTCGCTTCAGCGAGCGGCAGCGTGTGGGTGATCAGGTCCGCCACGGCGACGCGGCGGGTCGCCAGGAGTTCCATCGCCTCCAAAATGTCCCGCGGGCTTCCACCGTACGAGGACGTCATGGTGACTTCCTCGCGCCATACTGCATTGAAGGGAATCTCGATCCGCGCGGTCGGCTCGGACGGGGCGAAGAACAGGATGGTGCCCCCGCGATCCACGCATCCGAGGCCCTGGAGGATCGCTTTGGGAACACCCGTGCACGTGATCACGTAGTCCGCCGGAAGGCCGTCGTTCGCTTCCCGGACCTTCGCGGGAACGTCCTCGCGACCGTCAATGACCGCATCGGCTCCCGCCTTCCGGGCCGCGGCCTTGCGGTATTCGACGATGTCCGTCGCGATCACCTTTGCAGCGCCGGACGCCTTCGCGAGTTTCACGTGGAGGAGACCCGCGACGCCGCTGCCGATGACGACGATCGTATGACCCGGACGCAGACCCGCCAAGCGTTGCCCGCGGATGACACAGGCGAGAGGCTCGATGAAGACGCCTTCGTCGTCCGAGATCGCCTTCGGCAACGGGAACACCCCATGCGTCACGTTGACGGCAGGAACCCGCACGAACTCCGCGAAGCCTCCTGGATCGAAGTTCGTCGTCCGCAAGGTGTCGCACACGGTCTCATGGCCCGCGAGGCAGTAGCGGCATTTGCCGCAGGGAACGTGATGGGACACGAACACGCGGTCGCCCACCCGCACGCGGTCCACGCCGGCCCCGACCTCGACAACCTCTGCGGCAATCTCGTGTCCCAGGACGAGCGGCGCCTTCGGCTTCCGGTACCACTCCAGGACGTCGGAGCCGCAGATGCCGCTGGCATGGACCTTGACCAGGATCTCTCCAGGTCCGATTCGTGGCTTCGGGAGGTCCACGATCCGCACGTCGTCGTTCGCGTGGTACATCGCGGCGCGCATGGTGCGCCTACTTCTTCGGCTTCGCGCCCTTCACCAGGTCGAGCGCTTCCTTCGGGGTCGCCCGCTCGTGCACGATGGCGCGGATCCCGCGGATCATGCCGACCGGATTCGAGGACTGCCAGATGTTCCGTCCCATGTCGACGCCACGGGCCCCCTCCTGGATCGACTCATACGCGAGTTCGAGGGCATCGAGCTCCGTCTCCAGTTTGGGCCCTCCCGCAACGACGAGCGGCACCGGGCAGGATTCGACGACCTTCGAGAAGTCGTCGCAGAAGTAGGTCTTGACGAAATGTGCGCCGAATTCGGCGGCGATCCGACACGCAAGGCCCAGGTATCGGGCATCGCGCTTCTCGAGCTCTTTGCCGACCGCGGTCACCGCGAGGACCGGGATACCGACCTCCTCGCCCTCATCGACGAGTTTCCCGAGGTTCACCAAGGAATCGTGCTCATGGGCCGCCCCGACGAAGATGGAGAGGGCGACCGCGGACGCGTTCAGGCGGACGGCCTCCTTCATCGATGTCGTGACCTTCTCGTTCGACAGGTCCTCGTTCAGGACGCTCGCCCCGCCACTCACCCGGAGCACAATCGGGACGTTCGCCCCCGGATCGATCGAGGTGCGGACCACGCCTCGGGTGACCATGACGGCATCGGCGAAGGGAAGCAGCGGTTCCAAGGTCTTCCGGGGAATCTCGAGCTTGTGGGTCGGACCGAGGAAATATCCGTGGTCCGCCGCGAGCATGACCGTGTGGCCGTCTTCGGGGCGGATGATCCGCGCAAGACGATTCTGAAGTCCCCACGGCACCTCGTGACCTCCTGGTCGAAGTCGTTGGAATTGGTGTCGCGTATTAATCCTTTCGCGGCTCGGCTGGGTTGGCAGCGTCACGGGCCCGGAACCGTCCTCCGGCTGCCCCGCGACCATTATCGGAAGGTCGCGAAGGCGGCGGAAGAGTTTCGGGAGGATCTCAAGAAGCACGAGTTGGCTCCCTTCGTGGATTCGTACCTGTACCAGCAAACGGACGACTGCGCGGACTGGTTCACTATTTTCTTCCTGGGGCCGCTTCTGGCGTACATCCTCCAACATGCGGACAACCGCCAGAGACAACGAGAGGCGCTCGACCGACTGTTTGCTGAGATGACTGGGTACATTCTGATTTCGCCCGACTAACGGCTCGCTTCCCGACGTGACGCGTCCGCAAATTTATACACAAAGCCAATGTTCGTGGTCGTACAAAGACCGGGGCGTTGCGATGGCCGAGCAACACGTCATCCAGGAGAAACCGCTGCGCTCATTCTGCGAACAGGTCCTCACGAAGCTCGGCGTCCCCAAGGCCGATGCGCAGATCGTGACCGACGTGCTCGTCGTCGCGGATCTCCGCGGGATCGAGAGTCATGGGGTCGCCCGCCTCGGTCGCTATGTCACAGGCCTCAAGAAAGGGTTCATGAAACCCACGGACCAGAGTCGCGTACTGCGAGAGACGAAGGCCACGGCCCTGATCGACGGAGGCCAGAGCCTCGGGCAGGTCGTCGGCAAGAAGGGGATGGACTTCGCCATCAAGAAGGCCCGCGACACGGCGGTGGGCGTCGTGGCGGTGCGGAACTCGAACCACTACGGAATCGCGGGCTACTACAGCCTCATGGCTCTCGAACACAACCTGATCGGAATCAGCACGACGAATGCCGGCCCGCTCGTGGTCCCGACTTTCGGACGGACCTCGATCCTGGGGACCAACCCCATCAGCCTCGCGGCCCCGGCGATGAACGAGAAGGCATTCGTCTTGGACATGGCGACGTCGACCGTGCCCCGCGGCAAAGTCGAAGTCTACAACCGCCTGGGAAAACCGATGCCCCACGGATGGGCCGTTGATGAGACCGGGAGGAGCTCGACGGATCCGAAGCGGGTCCTGGACGCGCTCGCGAACCGGTTAGGGGGCGGCCTCCTGCCGCTCGGCGGAGAGGGCGAGGAACTCGGAGGCCACAAGGGATATGGGCTGGCCCTCATGGTCGACGTCCTCAGCGGCGTGCTCAGCGGTGCGGCGACCGGACTCCAGGTGTACGCGGATGAGAAACAGCCCAACGTCGGGCATTTCTTCATGGCGCTCGATCCCGCGGCGTTCCGCCCGCTCGACGAATTCCGGCGGGACATGGACCGCCTCGCGCGGGAGCTGAAGGACAGCCCGAAGGCCCATGGACAGGAGCGGATCTATGTGCACGGGGAGAAGAGCTTCGCGCTCATGGACAAACATCGGAAGGCGGGGATTCCGCTGGATCCGAAGGTCGTCGAGAACCTCAAGAAGATCGGAGCGGATCTGGGACTCCCTTGGGCGAACGACTAGCTGGTTCAGTCTTTTGCCTCGCGTGGCACTAATCGTCCATTTGTTTCGATGAAGCGTTTTAAGAGCGCCGGGGCTGATTCGATCGTGATGGCCCCTCGAAGAAACGAACCGACGAATCCGGGGTTCGCCCAGTGGATCCCGCTAGCCCGCCAGGTGGTCCGAACATCGCTTCGCCTGGGATGGAAGGACGTTTTCACAATCTACACATATCCGCCGACGATCCCCCTCGCGGAGGCTTTGGCCCTCGAGGCACGCCGCGTTGGCAGCGACACCCACCTCACCCTCATGACGGACGACCTGTGGTTCACTTCCATGCAAGAGCTGTCGACGAAGTGGCTGAGTACGGCCTCTCCGGCCGAGCACGCGATCGCCCGGGCGGAGACGGCCCATATCTACCTGGGCGGCCCCGCGGACGCCCGCCGCATGCGAGACATCCCAGCCGAGAAGTTCGAGGCGAACAACTTGGGGGGCGACCGACAACACGAACCGCGGAGGCGGCGACGGGTCCGGGACATCGACCTGCCAATTGGCCGCCTCACGCCGGAGCGCGCAGAGACCTACGGCCTCGACTACGCGAGTTGGTCTCGGAGCTACCACGACGCGCTCGCGGTGGACCTGAAGGAAATCCAACGAGAGGGGCGTGCACTGGCCCTTTCGCTCCGGGGTCGCAAGAAGGTGCGCATCCGGTCGGACGCTGGAACAGACCTCCGCTTCCAGACGAAGGCAATTCCCCCGATCGTGAGCGACGGCATCATCAGCCCGGCGGACATCCGCCGTGGATTCGTTCGGACCACGCTTCCCGCAGGCCGCGTCGAATTGGCCGTTCAGCCGGAATCGGTCGAGGGCGAGATCCGCGGTACGGATCCCATTCCGTTCGGTGGACGAGCGATCGTCCGCCCATCGTTCCGGATTCACTCCGGGAAAATCGTGGAGTCCGGAGCTGCCGAGAACGAAGACCTGCTGCATCGGATTTTGAGGCATTCGAAAGCAGAGACTGCCCGCGTCGGGACCATGACGATCGGATTGAATCGGGCGGCGAAGCCGTGCATGCTCGACAACAGCATCGTGAAGGACGACCTCGGCTTTGGGCTGGGTCCCCATCGCCAGCTCGAGCGAGGCCGGGTTGACCCGGAGGTCTCGTTCGACTCGACGATCGGCCCGGTCCGGATCGACATCGAACGGTAGATCGCGACGACCCCGTCGCCGGTACACAGGAATAATAAACTCCGGGCGGTTCCTCGAATCCGGACCATGGAGCCCTGGGACGTCACGATCGTGGGCGGCGGGGTCCTCGGGACGTCAGTCGCATATTGGCTCGCGAATCGATACGAGGGACGGATCGCGGTCCTCGAGAAGGAAATCGACGTCGCCGCGCACACGTCCCGCCGGAACACGGGTGTGGTCCATCGACCGTTCTACCTCGACCCAGTGGACCGGAAGGTCTTCGCGCGGTGCGCCCAGATCGCCTACGGCATGTGGAAGGAGTACGCCGCCGCGCGCGGCCTGCCGTGGCTTCCCGTCTCCACCTTCGAGGTCGCCACGCGAGAGGCGGACGTCGCTCGTCTCGAGAAGTACCTGCAGTGGGGCCTTGCGAACGGAATGGGCGAGGACGAACTCGCGTTGCTGAGTGGGGCCGAAGTCCGGCGGCAGGAACCGCAGGTTCGTTGCCATGGAGCGATCTGGTCGAAGACGGACACCGCGGTGGACTACCGGTCGTTCACGCAATCCCTCAGCGACGACGCCGTGGCTGCGGGCGCGAGGTTTCTGCTGGGGAACGAAGTGGCCTCGGTCGACGTCGCGGGAGATCGCCTCGACGTCCACCTCGCGGATCGCGGCGGGTACCGCATCTTCAACGATCCTAGGCGGAAGATCCTCGTCCTGGTCGGGCGCGGCAACGAGCCGCACCGCACCCGGTTCCTGATCAACTGCGCGGGTGGGAATTCCATCGACCTCGCGCACCGCCTCGGCGTGGGCCTCGAGTACACAGACCTCTATTTCCGCGGCGAATATTGGGAGATCGACCCCGCCTATTACCACCTCGCGAGCCGGAACATCTACACGGTCCCGAGGCACCCCGAGCTCCCGTTCCTCGATCCGCACTGGATCATCCGCGCGGACGGACGGCGAGAGATCGGGCCGAATGCGGTCCCGGTCGCGGGGCCGTACACGTATCGCGGTTTCTTCGATGATCCCAAGGAACTCGCGACGAAACTCTTCGGGTCCCCTTTGCGGAACAAGCTGAGGCTCCTCGTGAACCCCGACTTCATCACCCTGGCGGCGGAGGAGTGGGCATCCTCGGTCTCGAAGGGCGTCATGGCGAAGCGGGCCCAGGAATTCCTCCCGGCGCTCCGCGTGAAGTACCTGGTCCGACCCGGGACCGCGGGGGTCCGAGCGAGCGTCGTCGACCGTGGCGGGGACTTCGTGAAGGAGGCGATTGAGTTGCCAGGGCCGCGTTCGTATCATATCACGAACTACAATTCACCGGGGGCGACGGGTGCGCCCGCATATGCCGCGTGGATTGTGCAGCGCCTCGCCCGCGCGGGCCATCTCGACCACCTGAAACCGAAAGCGGCCAAAAGTGCAGGGTCATGGGACTTCGAAAGGATCTGCGGGGCCATCGAGACCCCCGCGTCGTAGAGGCCATCATCGGGAGAAGGACTGTCGCTCTAGGGGCAAAGTTGGCGGAAACGGATCGATCCCGGAACTGGGAGTAGACGTGGTAGAGTCGCTCTCACCCGGAGACGGAGCGATCAATCATCGCCCGCGACGAAGAGAGCTCCCCGGATTTCCCCGCCCGGGAAGTCGCCGGGTCCCGTGTTCGGAGGGGCGACCCCGTCGTTCGTGTGCACGTTCACATAGGCGTTGCCGCTCGCCACCGCCGCCGCGACGTCCGCCACAGTCGTCCAGCCGCACGCGTTCCCTGGGTCCGGCGCGGAGAACGAACTCCGGACCAGCACGCCGTGCACCGGTCCACTGCCCGGCGTCCCCATGAACAAGGTCACGCCCACCGGCCCCGCCACGCCCGGAGCTCCGCAGTGGATGTGCGCCGCGAAGACGTTCGAGATCCTCGCCACGATGATGATGTAGTCGACGCTCCCGTCGTTCGGGTGGAACAACGCGACGCCCCGCGCTGGCGTGTCCCTCGGTGGCGTCTCGGAAGCCCCGCGCATGATCGCCACCCAGACCGTATCCTGGTTGTCGTCCTGTTGGTCGCCGTCCCGGTGTGCGGAGACGACCGCCAGGGAAAGACTGAGAAGTGCCGCCGCCACGCAAATTGCCGCTGCGATTCGGAGTGCCCGCATGTTCCCCTCCTGAAAGGCGGACCGCAACACCGACTCATTAACGCTTTGCCCAAATCGGGAATCGTTCTCAAAAAACGGAACACGTCGAGCGGGGACGACGACTTCGAAGAGAGCCTCGATTGAGAGGAAAAAGGAAAGAAAAGGACACGGCCTGACGCCGTCCGCTCACCGGGCCGTCGAAGGTCACGAGTCGTGCTTGTGTTCGTATCCCTCGTACGGCACGGCCAGATACGGGAAGGTCGGTAGAAACGGCAGGTCTTCCTTCGTGCCGTCCATCAAGAGGCCCGCGGCGCCGTCCGGCGTGAAGTTCTTGTCGATCAGGGGATATGTCACCCCGGCGATGGCTCGGAGTTCGACCGCTGTGACGTTATCGAATACGCGACGTCCATTCGGGAAGCCGTCGAGGTCGCCGCCGAGGAGTCCGAATCGCTTCGCGCTGTCGCCGGGCGGGTTGATCCCGGAGTCCGTGGCGTCATAGCTCGGCGCGAAGGCCAGGTTGAGTCTCAGTTCGTCAGCGAGGGTGGGTCCGTTCGAGTTCTGGAACCCCGGAATGATGCCGGGCGGGATCCCCGTCAGAAGGATCGCGATCAGATCGTCGCGAGACGCGCCGGATGCCGAGAGGGCCGCCAGGTTGGGGAAGACGCCCGGATACAGGATCGGCAGGAGAGCTTGGAGCTGGGGATGGGCATAGTCATCGCGGAACCGCACATCGCCCTCCGGCGGCGTGCTGTTCCATCGATCCTTCTCGCCCCGTTCGATGACCACTTCGTTGATAAGAGGCTCGCCGAGACGGGAGACCTGGACCCAAGGACCCGTCTCCACGGTTCGACCGTGCTTCTCCCGGACCAGCCCCTTCCGTCGCCTCGCGGCGGACCACACGCCGATCACGGAGCGAGGATCGCCGGGGTCCGTGGGATTGAACCCGCCCTTCGTCAGGTCCGTCTTCGGGACCTGGATCGCGATCGTGTGGACATTGAAGCCTTTCGTGCCGTTCACGCCGGGGGCAGCCGGGGTCGGAATTAGATGTAGGTTCTGGAACGGACGCAAGGCCCCCAGGTCGAAGATGGAGCCCAAGTCGACGTAGAACCCTTCGCCCCGCTGCCCCGCGAACGTCTTCACACCATTCCCGAGATCCTGCACCGCGGCACTCGCCAAGGATGCGTAGTCCGGCGTGGACCGCGGTCCAATCCGAACCGGGGGAGTCGGCAGGTCCGACCCGAGGACCCTGCGATCGCCTTCATCCCGGTCGCCTTGGACCCGGTTGACCGTGTACGACTGGCGCACGTTCCAATTCGGGTCCGTAAGGGAAGAGATAGGCCCCGTGTTGTACAGGAAAGTGCCGGGATTTTGCACGACCGTCTTGAAACGGAATTGGTACACGACGTCCTCTTCGCCGTCTCCGTCATTGTCGATCAGGATTTCATAGAGGACCTCATCGCCGAATTGGAAGAAGTTCGGACCGCCTGCGGGTTCCTCCAGCGGGATGAAGTTCGCGAGGAGCGTGACCTTCGACGTGTCCGCGGGATCGACGAACGCGTAGAGGTCCGTGTTGTCCGCGACCGGATCCTTCGAGATCGCCGGCGCTTCGCGGTGGGATGACATTGGAGATCACCCGCGTGTGTACAAGAGAAGCCGAGACGCGAGGCTCGTATCTTTCGTGACAATCTCCTTCGTGCCCCACATCACCACAACGGTCCCGGTCGATGCGTCCTTGACGTAGGCCATCAGAGGCACTCCCCCATCGCCGAACGAGGTGTCGGCACCGACGTTCTCAGTCAGGCCCAGAACGCTCGGAGCAGCGGCAAGGGCACCGACCGTTGCGGCGCCCATCGCTGCATTTCGCAGGAAGTTTCTTCGTGACATCTTGTTCTTCGGTTGGTTCCCCATGTCGATTCCCCTTCGAGGGATGGGATGGACAACTCCGTCCCACCCAGCCCTTCTCCGGCGGCGAAGCGATGCTCCACGTATTTCGTCATGTGTAACGGCCGATGTTACAACCGTTCGGTTCTCCCGAGCGGGGGGCCGCCGACGTTGAATTCGGATCATCATTTTTTGGCGAATCTCAATCCTAATTGGGAGAGCCTCTTCTGTCGACTCCGGGGGTAGGCCGAATTTCTCTGAGGGAAACTCCACGCATCGCGCTTGGATTGTGACATTGGCCCTATTCGCCGTTTTGCTCTCGACCCCCCTCGTTCCGTATCGGATCGCTCGGCCGGCAACGACGACGGGACTGTCGAGATTGTGGACCCGCTCGCCGCGGGGGAGATGGCCCGGGCCCGTGGTCGCCGGCCTTCGGGTCCCGACAACGGTCCGCCAGAATCCGAGGTCACGATCAGTGTGAGAACGGCAATCAGTGTGGCCGGAGCTGTTGCAATCGCTCGACCGCGGGTATCCCTGCTCCCCATGCCTTCTCGAAGAACTCCAAGTGGGCCTTCACGAAATCAGGGCTGTTCGTCCACAACGCGGTCTCTCCGTCCCCTCGGATGGTGCGCTCGTCCTGGATCAGGAAGGCGAGGATTGACATGCGGTCCGCGATGATGAAACGAGCGCGTTGTCGTTCGACGTGGCGAAGGGGAACATTCGCCGCAACACGGTCCATGAGGGCGGCGTTTGATTCGTTGATGTCGGTGACGAGCCGAGGCTTCACCCCACGGCTCATGGAGGCCAGGAGGGCCTCGTTGATCCCCGCACGATAGGACCGTTGCAGTCCCTTCGTCGTCGTGAACGCAAGGACCTCCTCCTTGGCGCCCGCCACGAACTCCCGAATCGTGCGGTAGATTTGCCCGCGGCCTTTGATCACCTGGAGGCGGACGGAGGGACGATCGCGCGTATGACCGGACATGCGAGGCCACGCCTCGAGGAGCGTCTTTCGGACTTCGTCCATCTTCTCCAACTCGGAACGCTTCTCTTCCGCGATCATGTCGAAGACGTCGTTGAGGGCGCGCGCGGCATACCGGCGAGGCCGATCCAACGTCACCTCGACGAGGCCCCGGGCTTCCAGGCCGCCGAGGGCGCGGTACGTCTGGACGCGGTTCACGCCGCTCACGCGGGCGACTTCCCTCGCGGTCGCCGCCCCGGCCCGAGACAGGTTCACGAACACGAGGGCTTCATACCGGCCGAGACCCACCCGCTCGAGGGCTTCCGTGGCCTCGGTCAGTTTCATCTCCCCGAGGATGTGAACGCGGCGCTATTAACTCCGTTGTTACGCGCAGCCCCTGTCGACGGCGAGGTTTCGCTTCTCGCGAGGACCGGCGAGTTTGCATCGGACGCATCCATCGGGAGTCGTGGCGGACGCGAGCCGCGGAGAGGGAAAGGAAAGGAAAAAGAAAAAGACGCAGCCTAACGCCGCCCCGATCAGCGGGTCGACGCGAGGCTCCAGACGGCTCCGGCGAGGAGGAGCAGGCCTGCAAAGAGGCCGAGCTGCGTCGCCACCAGGACCACCAACGCCAAGCCGGCGATGGCGGCCACGATGGAGCCGTTCTGCACGTTCTGCTTCGACACGGCGTAGCCGATCATGCCGACGATCCCAAACAGGACGAGATACGCCTCGTTCGGAGTCGCCGCCACGATCTTCGAGGCCGCGGACGCGTCGAAGACATACGTCAGGATGCCGACGAGCAACGCCACGATCGAACCGAGGACCACCGGGACCTGGTACGTCGGGGTGTGCGAGAGTTCGCGCCACGACTGGCCGAACCCGGCCCCTGACTTCGTGCGGGTCGCTTCCATGGTGCTTTCACCTCCTAGGCTCCGGCCTCCGATGTCAGGGCATATGGGTATCGGGACAATTTTCGAACTGTGGCATCGCCCCGATAAGGATGATGTGGCTCAGACAGTCACGAAAGCTACTACTATCCCCAGGAGCAAGGAGGCTGTTCCCACCGGAATGGGCATCCCTCAGCAAAAATGGTGAACATCGGCCGCGACGCGTTTCGTTTCCTATGACGGAGGACCCTCCGAGCGTGGGGGGGTGCTAACAGGCGGCACTTCGATCATGACCGGAACCAGGGGCGGAAGCGACCCGTTCTCTGTCGAGGCGCTATCTTCGATGGAATTCGGATTCTGCATTCCGCCCACGGCCACCGGGGCTTCCGAATCTCCCGCGTCGACGTCCTTGCCGCTCGCATGTTGCATCGTGAGACGCAGGGCCTGGATCATGGTCTCTGGGCTGCCCAAGTCCAACATGATCTCGTCGGGCCTCAGCAGGATCCCGATGACGGGTTGCCCGGTCGAGGCGAGTCGCTGAATCGCGTCCGTCAACTGCAATTCTCCGTCCCTTCCTGGCCCGATGTCCGAGAGCGCGGTGAAGATGTCCTCCGAGAAGACGTAGACCGGCATGATCGCGTGATTGCTCCGCGGTCTCTCCGGTTTCTCGACCGCGGACCTGACCCGGAGGATGCCTGGCTCCAATGCGTCGCCCTCGACCACGCCATAGGAGCGGGGATGGGGCACGTCCCTCAGGAGGACCGTGGCCGCCCCATGGTATTTCCGGTGCGCCCGGGCGAGTCGCGACAGATAATCGTCTCCGTTGGAAAGGATGAACGTGTCCGCCGCTTGCACAAGGAACGGACCCTTGATCACAGTCCGCGCGCGGAGGACCGCGTCCCCGAAGCCGAGCGGTTCCGTTTGATTCAAGAACACGAGGTTCGACGATCGGATCTTCGCGTACAGATCGGACATGCTCGCGGGGCTCTTCCCCTTCTTCTTCAGGAATTCCAGGAATCCCGAGTCTGGGGAGAAGTGGTCCTCGATCGCGCGCTTTCCTCTTCCGACGACGAAGTAGAAATTCCGGACTCCCGCCCCGTACAGTTGCTCGAAGATCGCCTGCACCAAGGGCTTCAACTGGAGGGAATCGTCCCCGTCGTGGGCGATGATCGGCAGCATCTCCTTCGGGATTTCCTTGGAGAAAGGAAGGAGTCGGGTCCCGATCCCGCCCGCGGTGATCAACGCGGGATACGACTCGAGGTTGGCCGGAAGTTCCGCGTCCACTGAGCTCGTCGCTCTCCGATTTGATAATATGTGCAGGCCCCACACCCCACTTTTTTTGGCCCTGTCAATAGGGAGTGGGCTTACGTCAACGCCACGTTTTCAACATGGATAGAAAAAGGAATTCGCGTTGCGCTGTGAGCATATCCGAATACACGGGGACTTGGACGAGTTCTTCGCTCCCGCGGCGGACCGAAACGATGCAGCGAGGAGGGTCAGTGCGAAATCTATTTGTCGGCGACGTGAGTATGCCTTGCTAACAGGGGGAGGCGAACGATGGACCGAGTACTTATCACCGGAGGCAATGGCTTCATTGGTAGCCATTTGGCCGAGCTGCTCCTCGATCAAGGCGATGACGTCACCCTGTTTGACACACACTTCAATTCCAATACGGCCCATCTGAGCTGCACGAAAATCCGAGGCGACGTCCGCCACTATTCACGTATTAAGCAGGCGGTCGTCGGACAGGACGCGGTCTTCCACTTCGCTGCCGTCTCTCGTGTCGCCTGGGGGCAGCTCGACCCATACACTTGCTGGAGGACGAATCAACTCGGAACGTTGAACGTCCTCGAGGCATGTCGGAAGGCGAAGACGAGCCCCGTGCTCTTCTACGCCTCGAGCCGCGAGGTGTACGGGGAGCCGAAGTATTTCCCGGTCGACGAGGCCCACCCGAAGGCGCCCCTCTCCATCTACGGCATGACGAAGTTGTGCGCCGAACGAGCGTGCCGCTCCTATGCGGACCCATCTCTCTCCCGCCCGATCAAGTCCGTCATCTTCCGCTTCTCGAACGTGTACGGCAGCGAGAGAGACCTCCCCGAGCGGGTGATCCCGAAATTCATGCGGAAGGCGCTCCGAGGCGAGGACATCACACTGTACGGCGGCGAGCAGGTCCTCGACTTCACGTTCATCGACGACACGATCCAAGGGATCCTCCGAGCGTATGCCGCGAGCATGGACGGGGGAGGGCATCTCCTCGGTCAGGAGTTCCACTTCGTAACTGGACGCGGCGTTTCCGTTTCGGACTTGGCCGGCATGATCATCGCGTTGACCGGTTCGTCGGCACAAATTGTTCTCGGGCCTGCGAACAACTTCGATGTCCGGAAGTTCGTGGGGAGTCCGGCGAAGTCCCACAAGTTGCTCGGCTACAAGCCGAAGGTTACCCTGGAGGAAGGGCTAAAACGCCTCCGGGACCGAACGTTGTCATCCGCCATCAAGACGGTGGCGTCCGCCGCCAAGACGGCCTCGATCGGGGCCTGAAAGGGCTCACGAATTCCACTTCCCTTCTTGGTCGTCCGAGCTCCTACCGAACTTTGCTGATCTGCCTGTAGCTGATGAGCGTGATCCGCCGCTCCGCCAACGTCCGGCGTATGCGAGGGTCGCAGAGGGCCCGCAACTCGGCTTCCCGCTCCGCCCGATAGCTTGTCGCGTGGCCTTCATCCACATAGCCCGGGTGGCAGGCCAGCTCGCTGATGCCGTCCCCGATCTCCGACCCGATAATGTGCTCCAGGTTCTCAACGCTGACCTGCTCGAGGTGCGTCTGACCGTCCCATTGACCGTAAAACTTCGAGACATACCGGACAGGCGAGTGTTCGCGCAGCGGCAGGTCGTGTTCGCGCGCCAGTTCGAGAAAGTGCGGCAGGGCCCGCGGGTTCCGATGCACATTGTGGTGGGAGTCGATGTGCGTGGGAGGACGTCCCACGAGCGATTCGAACCGTCGAAATTGCCGCTGCAATGACTCGCGGACTCCCTGCGAATCCGCGGAGGCTTTGTCCAATTCGTCGGGGAGATCCGCGTGCAGTCCCACGCTCAAGTCGGGGAGGGCAGCGGCCAACCGGGCTGCTTCGTCGGCCCCGGGTGTGTTGACGAGCAGGCTCGCGCTCGTCAGAATCCCGTGCAGATGAGCCTCCCTGATGCCGCGGTTCACGCCGGAGCTCGCGCCGAAGTCGTCTCCGTTCACGATCAGATATTTCATGACGTCACAGGGCCCTAGCTCCGGTCAACGCCTCGCTGCCGTTCCGCTCTGGCTCAGCATGGCCCAGGGCGTGGCTCAGGATCTTTGCCGCGGTCTTTTTGGCGTCGAAATGGGCTTCGGCCAGTCTTCGCGCCGCCTTGCAGTGGTGCTCGTAATCAGCGTTGATCTGGTCGAATGCCCGAGCCGCCTCCACCGGTGTCGCGAAACGGAACATTCCCTCGCCGTTCGGGAGGAACTCGCTCGGGCCCGTGTTCTGGACGACGACCGGCTTGCCGCTCGCCAGGTAGCACGCAGTCCGGTCGCTCACCCATGCATTCTGAAACTCGATGCAAGAACGCTTGACGCAGCTGAACTCGCCCCGTGACCGCTGAATGTAGCGCTGGTACATCTCGGGGGTGGCGGCCACCTCGCGGGACCGACGGATCCGCCAACCGAGCCTCTCCATGTCCTTCCGCTCTGCCATGTCTCTCTTGCCTTTCAGAAACAGGGCCAGCTCCAGAGGCTGCGACGTGAGGCGAGGTAGGTCCGCGTATTCGAGGAACGCGACGCGTTTCGTGTTCTCATATTGCTCGGACCCATCCACGATCCAATCGGACGAATCCCAGATGGAGACCGTCGTGAACGCATCGCACCGCGGGTCGTACCGATAGGGCCAATAGTCCAAGCAGACGGGCGGCCGGATGGGGATCCAATTCAGGCCGCAATCGGGAATTTTCCCGCCGGGTCGGCCCACGTTCTCGCCGATCGTGAAGTACACGTCATGTCGGGGGACAACCAGCTGGCCCCGCGTGATCCAGAATTGGAGCAAACCCGGATCGATATCCACGAGGGCGGTTCGTCGAAAACGTGCGAGCAAAGCGGGGCTAATCGCGTAGTGGAAGTTCAGCAGCAGGTCCGCCCGCTCAAAGACGGCTTCCGCCTCCTCGCGATTCGCATCGACGTAGCTCGTCGGCAATTCGGAGGAAGGCGTCTCAGCATCCGTTCGGAAGACGAAGAACTTGGCGCCCAGACCGTATCGTTGCATCCGCTCGCGGAACTTGGCCAACGCCGCGGCCTCTCGATCGGCCCGGCCCGTGGCTCGAAATCCTTCCAACCAGTAGACGTCGCAACCGAGTTGACGGAGCCCGAGGACGTATTGGAGGTAGACCCAGAAATGGCCTCCGCCTTCCGCGAATCCCGCTGTATTGTAGGCGGCAAGGACGACGGTCGGCATCGTCATTCCTTCGGGTCACCATCGGAGGCGGCCGGCGGCAAAGGCACGCGAGGCGGGAGGACGGGTTCGAATTGCTGAAACCATTCTTCCACGTCGGCGAGAGCTTGCGCCCCCCACTCCGCCTTGTCCGTAACGAGGGCGATCGCGGGCCAGATGACCCGGTTCGCGAAGCGAGCGTATTCGGCGGTCTCGAAGAGAGCGTTCAAGTTATCCTGCGTCGGCAGCTCCCTCCCGCTTTCCTCCACCTGTTCGCGGTAGAACTCCAGGATGGATGGTCGTCGTTCGGACGGGAAGCGTAGGAGGAAGGTAGAGATGTCGTAGCTGGAGAGGCCGACCCCAGCGTAGTCCCAGTCGATCAGGCGCACGCGCAGATCGTGCGCGCCGGGAATGACGAAGACGTTCTCGGCCCAAAGGTCGCCATGGAGCAACGTCTCGGGTCCTCCCCACTCCTCCACGAGCCGCCTCCGGTCGGGAAGCTCCCGACGAAGGGCGTCGAGACGCCGCAAAAGCCGCTGGCGCAGGGGTTCGTGACTCGGGCCGGCGGGCCAAGCTTCGAGCGCATAGATGGCGTCTCGCACATTCGACTCGAAGAAATGCATCCCGAGGTCCCCGCCATGAAGCCGGACTTCCCCCAACAACGCGTGACTGGCGAATCGAGTGTGGAGTCGGGCGATCTGTTCCACGGATGCCTGGATCGCTTCGGCGCTGGCGTGCCGTGGATCCAACTCGTGCGGGCCGAGATCGTGGTACACATGCCAGACGCACGCGCCGTTGGGGTCGGCGACGCTGCCTGCCAACGGCGGCCCCAGGTCGCTCAGACCGACCGCGGGCAGCCAGCGTTTGACCGCCTGCTCGATTCGCCCGGCGGTCGTGGGACTTAAGCGTTTGGCGATCAGCGTAACAGGCTGGCCGTCGACGGCGAATCGGAGGCGGAACACGCGCCGGGTCTCCGGCTTCAACTCGGTGTGGCCGAGGAACCGTCCCTTGGCGGAGGCAGCGCCGAGCAGCGCTTGCACCAATCCGCGGAGTTCGGGCACGCCTGGCTGCCCACAACCATCCAGGAGTTGGTCGAGGCCCTCAATCATGGGCCCCATCTCGCGATGGAGGGCTCGTCCCCTCCCGGGACGACACAACGAGCTCGGCTTCTTCGCACTGAGCCATCCTGGCCAATCATGTTCAGCATGGGGCTCTCGGTATATCCGGATGAGGTTTCGTTGTGTTCGGATGTAGCCGCAACCTCTTGATAGGAGACGAGCGTCCCTAAGGCCGGAGATGACAGTCTCCGAAGGGCCACCGGAGGTTCCGACTCCTCGTAAGTTCGCCGAGGGACGTCCTACAGTCCAGGGGAAGTTCCTCTTCCTCGGGGCCGAGAAGTTCTGGGTTCGCGGCATCAGCTATGGTACCTTCTACATGGACGAAAACCGGCAGGAGCGTCTCGCGCCGGAGACGGTGGAGAGGGACTTTTCGCAGATGGCGGCGCGCGGCTTCAACGTCGTGCGCGTCTACACCGCGCCGCCTCGTTGGCTCCTGGATGCGGCGTGGAAGCACGGGCTCCGGGTCATGATCGGACTCAACTGGGGCGAGCATATGGCTTTCCTCGACGAGCCGGGCCGGATCGAAGAGATCGAGGGACGGATCCGGACCTGGATTCGATCGTGCGCGGGCCATCCCGCGGTGTTCTGTTACATTATCGGAAATGAGATCCCCGCGTCGATCGTCCGATGGCACGGACGCCGTCGCGTCGAACGATTCATCGAACGCTTGTACCGGATTGCCAAGGAGGAGGATCCGGATGCCCTGGTCACGTATGTGAACTACCCGTCGACCGAATACCTGCGGCTGCCTTTCCTGGATTTCTTTTGCTTCAACGTCTACCTCGAGTCCCGAGATTCCTTCGAGGACTATCTCTCGCGGTTGCACAGCTTGAGCGACGACCGTCCCGTCCTGCTCACGGAGATTGGGCTCGACAGCCTTCGCGGGGGAGAAGAGCGACAGGCCACAATGCTCGAGTCGCAGATCACGGGGGCTTTCCGCCGCGGCTGCGTCGGTGTCGTCGTCTTCGCATGGACGGATGAATGGTACCACGGGAAGTACCGGGTCGAGGATTGGGCGTTCGGCCTGACGACCCGCGATCGGACGCCGAAGCCCGCCCTCCAGGCCGTGTCGAAGGCCTTCGCGGCGGGGCCGTTTCCCCCCGACCTCCGATGGCCGAAGATCTCCGTGGTCGTGTGCACGTACAACGGCGCGTCGACGATCCGCGACACATTGGAGGCCCTGCGCGATTTGGATTATCCTGCCTTCGAAGTGATCGTCGTGAACGACGGCTCCACGGACGAGACCGGGCAGATCGCCTCCACCTATCCGTACCGGGTCATCGACGAGGAGAATCAGGGCCTCAGTCGAGCGCGCAACACCGGGATCGCCGCGGCCACGGGAGAGATCGTGGCCTTCATCGACGACGACGCGTACCCGGACCCTCATTGGTTGCGGTTCCTCGCCCTTTCCTTCATGGAAGACGACTACGCCGCGGTCGGCGGACCGAACCTCGCTCCATCGAATGACGGATGGAGGGCCGATGCGATCGCGAACGCGCCGGGTGGGCCGAACGCAGTCCTGATTTCCGATCGAATTGCGGAGCATATTCCGGGATGCAACATGGCGTTCCGGAAAGGCGCTCTCGAAGCCGTCGGGGGGTTTGACCCCCGATTCCGGACCGCGGGCGACGACGTCGACATTTGTTGGCGGTTCCAGGACCGAGGCGAGGTCATCGGCTATTCCGCCGCGGCGGTCGTCTGGCACCATCGTCGCCGCTACCTTCGAACGTATTGGAAGCAACAGGTCGGGTATGGAAAGGCGGAAGCGTTGCTGGAGAAAAAATGGCCTTCGCGGTACGACTTCCTCGGGAGGTCGAGCTGGCTCGGCCGTATGTATGGCCGGGGCTTGGCCCACGATCTCACTTCGTTGGGCGGCCGCGTCTACCAAGGCGTCTGGGGCACGGCGCCGTTCCAGTCGTTGTACCAATCGTCCCATTCCCGCTGGTCCTTGGCGGCGATGCCCGAGTGGTATGTGCTCGTCGCGATCGTGGGCGCCATGTTCCTGCTCAGTCTGGGATGGGAAGCCTCCCTGTTCCTGGGGCCGGCCCTGCTCCTGACCATCGCGCTTCCGGTCGCCCAGGCGGCGATCTCTGCCGCCCGAACCCCTTCCGTGGGTTTCCGAGCGCGGAGCGGGAGGGCTGTCGCCTTCCGGATGGTCGTCCTGTTACTCCACGTGTGCCAGCCGATGGCCCGACTGGTCGGCCGGATGCGGGGCGGCTTGACTCCCTGGCGGAGGCGAGGCCCGAAGACCCGACGGCAGTTTTGGCCCATGCGCATGATTTACTGGCGTGAGGAGCGAGAAGCACCGGAGGACACGTTGAGGGCGCTGCTGAAGGACCTCCAAGCGGCGGGCGCGACCGCGAGGGCCGGCGGAGAATTCGACTCCTGGGATCTGCAAGTTCGCGGAGGCCCCTTCGGTCGGAGCCGGTTGCTCCTTGCCGTGGAGGACCACGCCCCGCGAAAGCAGCTGCTGCGGTTCCGAATTTCTCCGAAGGTTTCGTGGTCCGCCATCGGCCTCTTCGCCGCGTTCGCCGTCCTCGCCCTCGGCGCCCTTCGGTCCGGCGTGTGGGTTTCGAGCCTCGCAGCGGCCTTCCTCGCGGCTTGGGTCGCCGTCCGGACCTGGGCCGACACCGGATTTTCGGGGGGCATTTTGCGAGAATGGATCCGACGGTTCGGAGCGGCCGAACCCGTTCCTCCCACAGGCGATGCGAGAGAGGAAATCCAAGCCGCCTCAGAGCCCGCTCGGCGGAAGGAGACCCGCGAGGAGGTGATTGAGTGACGGGGCCCGACCAAGGGCGGGAGGAAGAGGCGAAGCGAAAGTCTTCCAGACGCGTCCCTCCGAACGAGCTTCACGCCTCCGAAGACGAAACGTACCACCGGCTCCTCGAGGAGCTGGAGACCACGGACCGGAAGTACGCTCGCTTGCTCGACGAGCTGAGCGTGCTAGATGACAACCGAAGGAGCCGCGGGCAGCGCGCGATCCTGGGTCAAGGGGTTTCCGTCCCGCCATCAGACGCCGTGGACGATCAGGGTCGTCCCGTCCAGGCGACGCGTGGCCGGCGGGCCAGCGCGATCGCGGCCGTCCTCCTCACGGTTCTCTCCATTTCGTATTTCGTGCTCAAGTCCCTCTCCTCCGTCATAGGCTTCGACATTCCTGGCCGCGCGCAACTTGGGGATCTGGGACGACAGTTCCTTCCGGCTCCGCTCCTCCCGTTCGTCCCGGTCCTCGTGCCCGTCCTCGCGTGGGTGGTCTGGGGACTCGTCGTCGCTCGTCAACAATGGCGGAGTCGGGAACTCCGTCGAGGTGAGGCACGCACGCCGGCCGGCGAGGAAACCCCGCTGGCTCCGGCCGGGCCCGGGATGGGCCGAAGGCTGCTCCGCGAGATGCGCCCGTACGTGCCGTCCATCGCGATGCTATTCCTCGTGTCCCTCGCAGCGGTCCCGTTGACCCTGATCACTCCCCTGCCGATCAAACTCATCCTGGACAACGTGATCCTGTCGCAGCCGCTCCCGAGCTACCTCGCGTTCCTGGGCCGCGATCCCTCCGCGGTCCCGACCGGCACGGTGGTCGCCCTCGCACTCGGCATCCTCGTCGCGGGGACGATCCTGACCTATCTGCAAAATCTTGGGAACATATGGTTGACGAACCGAGTCGGCAATCGGATGACCCTCGACATGCGGGTCCGACTGTTCCGACAGCTGCAACGCCTCTCGACCGCGTACCACGATACGAAAGGCACGATCGATTCGACGTACCGCATCCAGAACGACGCCACCGCGCTCCGCTCCCTCTCCGTGGACGGCCTCATCCCGCTCATCGCGGCTCTCGTGACGCTCGGAGGGATGATCATCGTCATGGCGAGCCTCGACTGGCAGCTCGCGTTGATCGCCTTGATCGTGACCCCGTTCATGTTCCTTTTGACGCTCTTCTATCGGCGACGGATTCGCGCCGGCTGGCGAAAGGTGAAGACGTCGGAGAGTGCGGCGATGTCCCACGCCCAGGAATCGCTGAGCGCGTCGCGGGTCGTGAAGGTGTTCGGCCAGGAGGAGCGGGAAAACGAGCAATTCCGCTCCCGATATACGGAGAGCGCTTCGGCCGCTCTCAAGGTGGTCGTCGAAGGGGGCATCTACAGCCTCGTCGTCGGCGTGGTGACGGCCGTCGGCCTCGCCGCGGTCCTGTTCATCGGAGTCCAGCATGTGCAAGCAAAGGCCCTCAGCCCCGGCGGGCTGCTCATGATCAACTACTACCTGACCCAGCTTTACTCGCCCCTGAAGGACTCGGGGAAGAAGGTCCTCGACATCCAAATGTCCATGGCGGGGATGGAACGGTTTCTCGAAATCTTGGACGAAAAAGTCGATGTCCCGGAGAAGGTCGATGCGCAGCCGCTCGTCCGGGCCTCGGGCAACGTCGCTTTCCAGGACGTCTCCTTCGGCTACGACGAGAGTCGTCTCGTCTTGCGTCACATGTCGTTCGAACTCCCGTCGGGCACGTGCCTCGGCGTGATCGGGCCCACCGGGTCTGGAAAGACGACCCTCGCGAACCTGCTCGTGCGGTTCTTTGACCCAACCGAAGGAGCGATCACGCTCGATGGGACCAACCTCCGCGACTACAAGATCGCGGACCTCCGGAACCAGTTCGGCGTGGTCCTCCAGGACACCTTGCTCTTCTCCACGACGATCGCGGAGAACATCCGCTTCGCAAAGCCGGACGCGACGGATCGCGAGATTGTAGCGGCCGCGAAGTTGGCCAACGCCCACGACTTCATCCAGGGCCTTCCGGGCGGTTACGAAACCCAGGTGGGCGAGCGGGCCATGAAACTGTCCGGAGGGGAGCGTCAGCGCATCTCCCTGGCCCGTGCCTTCCTGAAAAACGCGCCCATCCTGATTCTCGATGAGCCGACCAGCGCGCTCGATCTGCAAACGGAGGCATCCATCATCGACGCCATCCAACGGTTGGTGAGGGGCCGCACGACCCTGATGATCGCGCATCGACCGAGCACCCTGAGGGCGTGCGACTCGCTCCTCCTATTGGAGCCCAACGGGAACAGCCGGATGACCCGCGAGGTCGGCTCCAGCCTTCTCCGCATGGCCGCGGTCGGCGTGGAAGGACCGGGAGCCGGGCTCGCCGATGGGGGAGACCTTTGAAGCCGGATGGGCGGGACCCTGGCCTCCCGAGCCTGGATCGACTTACGGCCGGGCTCGCGACGGCCCTTCGGCTCGATGGCTCGGCGGAAGGCGTGACCGTCCTCGCGCGAGAGAGGAACCGCGACGAGAGCTCGTTCCCGACGGAAATCGTCACGTGCCGGGTGGGCGGGAGACGTAGCCCGCTGCGTCTCTTCATCAAGTACGGGACGAGTCGCTTCAATCGAGCATTCGGTCATCGAGGCGACGTGGCGTTCGAGGCTCGTGTCTATCGAGATGTCCTGCAGCCCCTCCGAATGTCGACGCCCACGTTCTACGGCCTCTACGAAACTGGAACCCCGGGTGTCGCGTGGTTGATCATCGAGTATGTGAAAGGCGGCATCCGGACCAGCCAGTGCCCCGATCCGAAGGCGATGATTCAGGCGGCGCGATGGATCGGGAGGTTCCACTCCGCGAATGAGCGACGCCCCCGCAGTCGAAGCCTGGAATTCCTCCGAAGATACGACGAAGCCTACTACCGCGGGTGGCCGCAGCGCACGGAACGAGCGTGCGCCCCCTGGCGGACCGTGTTCCCGTGGGTGGCATCGATGTGCCGAGAATTCCGACGGCGGATTCCCACCCTCGTCGAAGCGCCGCACACCGTGATCCACGGGGAATACTTCGGGGCAAACATCCTCTACCAGAACGGGACGAGCCGGCCTTTGGACTGGCAATCGACCGCGGTCGCCCCCGGAGAGATCGATCTCGTTTCGTTGACGCATTCCTTCCCCACGCCGGTCCAAGAGCGATGCGTACGCGAATACACGAAATCCCGATGGCCGGGAGGAGCCCCGGAAGCCTTCGATGAGATCGTCGCCGCCGCCCGACTGTACGTGGACTTCCGCTGGCTCGGCGACCCGAAACGGATCGTGCTGCCAATTGGGCGGACCGGAAATCGGCTTCTACGGAAGCGGGCGAGGAGGTTCCTGAAGGATCTTCATGACGCCGAAACCACGCTCGCCGTCGATTCCATTCCGGTCAGGGCGGGGACGGCGGATGGTCGCCGTTCGGACGAACCCATCCGAGCGCGCCGAGGCCCTCGTCGAGCATGATCGCACTCCATTCCGGGATCGGAGGCTTGCGGCCGTATCGGTCGCGGTGTGCCCGGTGCAAACATTCCGCGGCCTTGTAGAACGAGAGATGACTCAGGGCTTTCGGCGGCCCCACAGCCACGTATGCACGGAGGAACTCTTCGATGGCGCGGTCGTGAATCCGGAGCGACCCCTGCTTCTTGAGCCCAAGGCGCTCGAGCGACACGATGAACCACGCGAGGTCGCGAGCCGGGTCGGCCAGATCGTGCTCGTCGAGGTCAATCCCCACCATGCGAGATCCGCTCAGCATCACGTGTTCCGGCATGTAACTCCCGTGCCCCGCTCGCGGCTCGAACCCGCCGAGCGCCGCCGGCACGGCGGCTTCGAGTTTGCGTAGGAGCAACTCGGCCTTGCTCGCGAGCGGCCCGCCGGCCTCCTGGAGCGCGCCGGCCCAATACCGGACGCTCACGAGCAGCTCGCCCGGATCGTTGAGATGGCCCTCCTGCGGCCCCTTCATGTGGAAATGCCCTAGCCACGCCCCGCAGCGCCGGGCCGCGGAGAATTGCTTCTCCGCCTCATCGCCCATGAAAATCTCCATCGCCTGGATCCCGGAAACCTTCTCCTGCACCAGGACGTGCGGCGTCGCCAGATATGCCAATGGCAACGGGATCGCGAACTCCGACGTGCCGCCGAATCCCGCGGCGACGAGGGACTCCATCGCGGTGAACACATCCGAGCGATCGCGTTGGTACACCTTCGCGATGATCCCTCGGGCGGAATCCTCGGACCCGAACGAGGTCTCGAACGTGCACCGACGCTTATGGGCCTTGAGGACTCGGAGGTTCATCTCTCCCGCCGGTTGTCCGGGCCACCGGGACCGAAACAGCCGCTCCAGTTCCTCGCGGACCTCCTCTTGCTTCAGCACCGCGGCGTATCGCGCAACGATCTCCGGGGTCGAGCCATCCATAACCGGCACAGACCCTTCCTCCCGATACCCGATGCACGGGGGCCTCTTGAGGCCGCCGCACCAGTCATGCGCCTTTGTGCTCGCCGCAGGCATGGTGACACTCGACCCCGGCCTTCGCGGGCTCCGTCGAGGGAGTGCTCGAACCTCTCGTACGGCGTCGGGAGATTTGGGAACGTCGGCAGGAATGGAAGGTCCTCCTTCGTCCCGTCCATCAACAGCCCCGCCGCGGCGTCCGGCGTGAAACTCTTGTCGATCAACGGGACGGAACCGAAGGGCCGGTCACCGTGCGCGCTCGATGTCCGTGGGGACGATAGTCCGGAATGTCGGGGACGGGATTCGAACCCGTGACCTCCGGATCCCTCAGGAGCGCCGCGGTCGGATCACGACGGAAACCCTATGAGTCCGACGCTCCACCAGGCTGAGCCACCCCGACGGGCCGGACGAAGACCAAAGCCATAATAAAGGATGCGACCGAGGAAGCGACGCGAGCGGAATCCGATTGTCCTCCCGGTCAAATGGGCGACGGGAACGGATTGAAACCTTCGAAGCCGGCGAACAGGAGGAGCGCATACCCGATGCTGAGCAATGCCACCGCGGTGTTCACCACGCGGCTCACCGGCCCACGTCCCCAACGTAGAATCGGATAGTTGAGGCTTACCGCGAAGACGATCATCCCCATGACGACGCCCAGGCTGAAGACGGCGACACCGAGCAAGATGCCGCTGAGCGTCGCGACTCCCAAGGCGACGACGAACAACACCAACAGCTCGTCGTTACTCGCGAGTCCGTGGACGATCCCGATCGAGAACATCGTCTTGTGCTCCCCGTGTTTCGTGAGATGCCCATGGAGCCACGTGTGAAAATGCCGGTGTTGCACGAGGCCATGCCAATGCTCGTGGACATGGAGAACGTTGAATTCCCAGAGGAGGCCGATCGTCCCGATCAGGAGCAACATGACCGCCACGAGGAGGTCGAGGTGCGCCAGGACATCGGACAGGATCGTCTGTCGGAACGCATACAGAAGGACCGTGATGATGGCCGCGGTCACCATGTGGCCCGCCGCCCAGCTCACGCTGATGAGGCTCGTCTTCCGGATGCTCCCGCTCCGGGTGATCAGGTTCGACACCGCGACGAGGTGATCCGCGTCGTAGCTATGCTTGAACCCGAGCGCGAGGGCCAGGACGATGAACGCGGCGAATTCGATGGCCAAGTCTTTCTCCCGTCCGGTAGCACGGCCGCACCGCGAGTAACATCCTCTCCGGCTTAATGGTTTGCCGCGACCGTTCGCACCGGCAAGCGGTTCCTTCATAAGCGCCGATCACCGTGCGGCGCCGGAGGCGAGAGGTGACGGTTGAGCGCATCGGGGTTTCGCTGGAGGGACCGCTCCTCACGGACTTCGATCGGTTCGTCGCGAAGGAAGGCTATGGCAGTCGCTCGGAGGCCTTGCGGAATCTGATCCGGGAGGCCCTCACGCGGCGTCGTTTTGCGGCAGGGGGCCACGTGGTCGGGACGATCACGATCGTCTACCGGCACGAAGTCGGGATGGTCACGCATCGGCTCCTCCACCGCCAGCACGAGTTCCTCAGGTTCATCCGGGCCACGGCCCACACGCACCTCGACGAAGAGACGTGTCTGGAGGTCCTCATCGTGGACGGCGATGCCCGGAGGATCGCGCAGCTCGCGACTCGGTTGAAGACCTTGAAAGGCGTCCTCTCCGCGGAGACCGTGATCGGGTCGACGGTCGCTCGTTGAGCCGCGGCCCGCGGGGGGCCGCCGGTCTCATGCGCGGTCTTCCCGACCCCATTAAGTATCCCCAGGCGTCTCGTTCCGCGTGGACCGCGAACAGACGACCCGCGACGCACGCGCCGTGGAGGATCCCATGGCGGCGATCTTCGACCTGGCGGAGTCCGTCGATCGCCAGACGCCGAAGATCCGGCGGATGCTGCGGTACGTCCGCGTCTTCGTCTCCGTGTGGCTGCTCCTCGATTTCTTCCTCATCATTGTCCTCGCCGCAATCGGGGGTGGGAACCCAGGCGCCGCGTTCCTCCTGTTCATCCCGATCATCGCGCTCCTCTTCGCCATGCGCCGGATATCCGGCTCGACGGTCCGCTTGGTCCTCCTCATCCTGGTCATCGTCTTCGCGAACCTGCAGATCATCTCCATCGGCGGGCTCCTCTTCGTCGGAGTCGTCCTGGTCGCCCTGTTCGTCCTCGGGTTCATCATCCTCGAGCTGATGCGGGACCTGCGGTCGTTCTTCGACTACTTCGCCCTGCGGCACCGGGTGATCCAACGCGTCCGGCAGGCGGACCCGGTCGTGTATGTCCCGGAAGGGAAGGACGCCGTCCAGCGGATCCTCGCCCACCTCGCCTCCTCGAGTCCCGATGTCCGCGGCCTCATGGCCGTCCCCGGTGCCGTCGCGATCCCCGCCCTCCTCACGGGGAAGAGCGGCCTCACGTATTCGTTCGACGCATACGTGCGCCGATCTCCGTCCCAGTTGTGGCGGACGGTCTCCCTCGGCTCCCCCGGCTATGCCGTGTTCGTCAAAGCCTTCGAGCGGGCACCGACACTCCAAGACCTGAACGCCCTGAAGGCGGCCGTCGAGGACGCCTCCATGGCATCGCGGATTCCGCCCGCCCGGATCCTGGTCCTGTGGCAGGCGAAGGGGGACGAGAGCGTCACCCCCGACGTCTACGAATTCCTGACGAAAGAGGCGGCTCGGGTGCGCCTGCGGGGCCACACCTTTGTGTGTTCCCTCGAGCTCGCGGTGGAACGGGACGACGGAACGTACGACTTCATCCCGCTCGTCTTGGAGCCCGCGACCGTCCCCGGCGGCCGGCCGACGCCCGGTTGACAATCCAGTGGAAACGGACCACCGCGGTGTTCGGACCGAACCTGACCGCTTGCACGGGGCTAATATCCTCTCTGAGAATATCAACGCCGAGAGCGAAGCGAAGGCATCGGCGGATGACTAAGCAGGACGTATACGTCGAGTCGAACACAGCGCAGTCCCTGGCGGCCCAGGCCTCGAGCCGCGGCAAGACGCTGTATTCGTTCACGAACGAAGTCCTCGATGTGGCCCTCCGGGTCTTAGGCCAAGGGGGAAACGAGAACGAGATCTTCCCCGCGTGGAAGACGTCCCGGGTGTCGAAGGACATCGAGGGTGCGCCCTTCCTTCCGGGCAGCTTGATCTGGAAGATGGTCGAGCGGTTGTATCGGAGCGATCCAGAGTGGCTCCTGGGGGAATGGGCCGAAGCGGGTCGTCGACTCGGAGAGCGCCTCCGAGTCCTGCACCCCACGCTCGAAGACCTCCAGGCCGGATTGTCTGGACTCCAGTCCCTCATCGCGGAGCGAAAGATCGAGGTGCAACGGAAACCCGGCGGGAAGGACCGAGCCGGGATCCGGCTGCGGGTCGTCACGGACCTGACCCCGGAGCTGGCCGCGTGCGGCGAACGCTTCCTGGAGGGTTTACTGTCCGCCTATGCGTTCCAAGTCACCGAGACCCAGGCGAAGAACGGGACCATCGAGATCGCCGCGGTGTACCGACCCCAACGACCGGACGAACATGCCGAGGCAGGAACGGAATCGAGGACCCACCCGCGAGTTTCGAACCCCCCTCGTCTTCGGAACCAGAAAGGGGCCCCGAGTAACCCATAGGCCTATCGGATCCACGCGTCAATCCCGGAGCCAGAACGGCGCTTGCGTGAAACGGTAGTGGTCCCGGATCTGCTCGGTGTAGATCTTGCGATAAAATTCGTTGTACCGCCGGATGTGGACGACCCCTTCGCGGGTGATCCGGATCCGATAGTGGCCTTCGAGCACTTGGACGCTCACGTGCCCCTCCTCCTGGAGCGACTCGATGACGCGGTCCGTCATGAAGTGATTCGACTTGATCTCCCGTTTCACTTCCTCCTTCGACATGCCTCGTTGGTTCGGCAAGACGATCTCCAACTTCGATTCGAGCCCGTCCTGGTACAGGTCGATCCCCATGTCCGCGACGAGCCGATTCAAGACGAAGCATCCGTAGATCACGAGGTCCTTGTAGGGCCGCGAGGGCATGGAGGAAAGCGCCGATGAGGCGACCGCTACTTAATGCGTTCCGTCCCTTCCATTTCGAAGGCGATTCAGCTCGGCGTCCTAGAGGACCACCATCTTGACGGCCTTGATGTCGTCCTCGCGTTGGAACGCCTTGGCCATCGTGGCGGCCTTCGCACCATCCCCTTCGACGAGGAAGACCTCCACGCAGGTACCCTTGCCCGCCTTGTTGTGGATGTGGGTCTTGACCACGTCGTCGAAACGATGCTTGATCCTCGTGACCGGCTCCTCGCGGTCCTCGCTGTGCGTGACGACGATGACCGCCTCGACGGGGCCTTTCGTCGACTCCTTCTCCCGGGCGTCGGCCACCAAGAGACGGAGCGCGGCTCGCACGAGTTCCGACGTGCCCGTGAATCCCTGGGACTTCTGGAGTTCCCGCATCGTGCGGATCATCGCGTCGGGCATCGAGACGCTGACGATCGTCATGGGGAGAGGCATGTTAATAGCGACTTATAAGGTGTTGGGGTAGAGATAATAACATTTCACGAATCTTTATTATACGCCCGCGACATCTCCGACCGATGCAGCGCGGGCCGCACTTTCCTCGCAACGCCCTCTTGATCGCCGTGGCGGTCGCCCTCGTCCTGGCCGGGACCTATGTCGTCGTCACCTTGAGGCCCGCCGCTCAGTCCTCGGGAGTGAAGGTCCTCACGACCTTCTACCCGGTATACGACTACGCGCGGAACATCGGCGGGGACCGAATCAACGTGAGCCTGCTCGTGCCGATGACCCTGGACGTCCACGCATTCGAGCCGACGCCCTCGTCCGTGCAGGCGGTGGCGACGGCGAGCATCCTGATCTACAACGGCGCCGGCCTCGAGCCGTGGATCCCGAGCATCGTGGCGGCCGCGGACAACCCCCGTCTCGTCCTCGTCGACTCGAGCGCCAACGTCTCCCTCCTCCGGGTCCCACCGGCGTTCCAGAAGGAGAACCGGACGATCGATCCGCATATCTGGCTGAACCCGGTCCTCGCGAAGGTGCAGGTGGCGAACATCCTGAGAGGCCTCGTCCAGGTGGACCCCGCGGACGCGCCGTACTTCGCGGCAAAGGCCCAGGCCTATAGTGCGAAGCTCGATGTCCTGGACGCGGAGTTCGTCAACCTCACGGCGAACCCCGCCACCCGATTCTTCGTCACGTTCCACGAGGCCTTCGCCTACTTCGCGAAGCAGTACAACCTGACCCAGATCCCGATCGCGGGGCCGTTCGAGGAGGACCCGACCCCGTCGGAGATCCAGAACGTGATCGATGCGGTCCATGCGCGCCACCTCTGCTACGTCGGCTATGAATCCCTCACGAACCCCGCGATTGCGGAGTCCATCGCGAGCCAGACGAATGCCACGCTCATCCGGCTGGACCCGATCGAAGGGTTGTCCCTCACGGACCAAGCCCTCGGGATGACATATCTCCTCAAGATGCAGGACGGCTTCACCAAGTTCGCGTTGGCCCTGAACCATGTCGGATGCAACTGAGCCGGTCCTGGAGCTCCGGGACGTCGCCGTCGAATACCCGGGCGGCATCCGCGCCATCGACGGCATCCGTCTCCGGGTGTTCCCCCACGACCTCCTCGGGCTCCTCGGTCCGAACGGCGCGGGCAAGTCCACGTTGCTCGCGGTGATCCTGGGCCTGCAAAAGCCAACACGAGGTTCCGTCCGGCTTTTCGGTCGCCCGGTCAGTCCCGAAGGCCTCCGGCGTCTCGGATATGTTCCCCAGAGGCCCCAGTCCACCTACCCCGATTTCCCGGCCACGGTCCTGGAGACGGTCCTCCTCGGCCGGGCGGCTCGGGCCCGCCCGTTCCGGGGTGTGACGCGTCGCGAACGCAAGGAGGCGGAGGAGATCCTGACGTTGTTGGACATCCACGACCTCCGGGGCCGGCGGATCGGCCGGTTGTCCGGCGGCCAGACCCAGCGAGTCTTCGTCGCGAAGGCGTTGGTCGGCAAGCCCGAGCTCCTGGTCCTCGATGAGCCCACGAGCGGCATGGACGCCCAGTCGCGGCGGGAGTTCTACCTCATGTTGGTGCACCTGAACCGGGACCTCGGGATCACGATCGTCCTGACGTCCCACGAGGTCCACAGCGTGACGAAACTCGCCAGCCGGATCGCGTTCCTGAGCGGGACCCTGCTCTTCGACGGGGACCCGGTCGCCTTCGAGCGACATCCCGCGCATATCGATCTCGAGGATTTTCCCGAGGCGGTGATGCCGAAACCATGAGCGCGCTCGACCTGGTGCTTTCGTATCTGACCCAGCCCTTCATCCAACGCGCGTTCGTGATCGGAATCTTGGTCGCCCTCCTCAGCTCCCTCCTGAGCGTCTTCATCGTCCTCAAGAATGTCTCCCTCATCGGCGACGGTCTCGCCCACACGGCGTTCGGCGGCCTCGCCGTCGGATATTACGTGGGATTCTTCCCTCTGTGGACCGCGGCGGGGCTCGTCGTCCTCGGCTCGATGGGCATCACGAAACTCACGCGCTCGACGAAGATTCCGAGCGACGCGGCCGTGGCCGTGTTCCTGACGCTGGGCCTGGCCTCGGGCATCCTGCTCTATGAGTTGGGCCGGGGGTTCGGCATCAGCCTGGAGAGCCTGCTGTTCGGCAGCATCCTCCTCGCGAGCACGAACCAGTTCCTGTTCGTCGCCGCGGTCCTCGCGGCGGTCGTCGCGCTCATGCTCTTTTCCTTCAGCAAGCTCGTCTACACGACTTTCAATGAAACACAGGCCCAGGCCGCGGGGATCCGGACCGCGTTCTTCGACTACATGCTCAGCGCCTTGGCCGGGGTGGCCGTCATCATCTCCATCCCCATCGCCGGCATCCTGCTCATCGCCGCCCTCCTCGTCCTGCCGGGACTGACGAGCATCCAGGTCGCGAGGTCCTTCCGCGAGACGATGGTCCTGTCCCCCGTGTTCGGGCTCACAAGCGTCGTCGTCGGCCTGCTCGTCTCTCTGGTCCTCGACGTCGCACCCGGCGCGACGATCGTCCTGAGCGGGCTCGGCATCCTCCTCGGCGTAGTGACCGCCCGGAAGATTGGCGAGTTCGTGTCTCGCGAGTAGTCGGCGAGAGGGGGCGCGGTGCCTGGCCGTCGGTCGGTCCGAAAACCCTTTTGCGCTCATCGGGATTTGCGGAGCCATGGCCTCCACCGCGGGCCCGTCGACCGTTATGTCGAAGACGAGCCCCGTCGGTCCCCTTCCTCCGGGAATCGATGAACGGTTGGTCCGGGCCGGGGACATTCAATTCCGCTACCTGACGAATGCGAAACGCGGCGCGCCGACGAGGGGGGAGGCGCCGATCCTCTTCCTCCACGGATACCCGACGTGGGCGGAGGTCTGGCTGCCCCTCGTCAGCAAGCTCGGCGAGAGGCGTCCCTGGATCGCCCCGGACCTTCCCTGTCACAACCGCAGCGCGGCCTTCTCCGGGAACGACCGGAGCGTCTCGGCGTATCGACGGGCCATGCGCTCATTCTTCGATGCCATACGATTTCAGAAGGCCATCCTCATTGGGAGCTCGCTCGGGGGAACGCTCGGGATCATGCTGGCGCTGGATCGACCGGAGCAGGTGGACCGCCTCATCGTCCTCGATGCGGCGGGCCTGACCCCGACCATGCCGAAGAAAACGGTCCGCCTCTATGCGCCCTTCGTCCTGCCCGCCTACCTCCGGCATCCGCGCGCACGGAATGTGCGCCGTCTCCTAGAACGGGCCGTGTTCCACGATCCTCGGTACGCAGACGACGCTTGGGTGGACACAATCGTGGAACAGTGGAAGCCTCGTTCCCGTCGCGCCACCTTCATCGCCACCGGGAACGCCCTTCGACGTCCCGACGCCTCCGTGGCGGCCGACCTCGAACGCGTCCGCGCTCGGACCCTCGTCGTCTGGGGCCGAGAGGATCCGCAGTTCGATTGGCAGATCGGGGAGGCCGCCGCGCGTCGCATCCCGGGCGCCAAGTTTGCCGCGATCGAGGATTGCGGCCACTTCCCGATGGTCGAGAAGCCGACGGAGACCGCGGAGATCGTGTCCGACTTTCTCGAATCCTGAATCGCTGGTCTCCGGATTCCCTCCGAGGGCGGGACTACTCTGGCCATGTCCAGGGCTGGAAATCGTAGCCGACCCAGACGCTCTTGACCTGCGTGTACTCGTGCATCGCTTGAAGACCGAACTCCCGACCCATGCCGCTCATCTTGGACCCTCCGAACGGCGAGGCCGGGTCGACGAGCTTGTAGGCATTCACCCAGACCATGCCCGCCTTGAGCTGTGCCGCGATCCGATGGGCGCGCCCCAGGTCGCGGGTCCAGAATCCAGCCCCGAGTCCGTACGGGACGCCGTTGGCCATCTCGACCGCGGCCTCTTCGTCCTTGAAGGGCGTGATCGTGATGAACGGACCGAAGACTTCCTCCTGGCAGACCCGCATCTTCGGATCGTCCGCACGGACCAACGTCGGCTGCACGTAGTAGCCGCGGGCCGTCTCGGGCGTACCCGGAGTCCGTCCGCCAAACAGGACCTGGCCCCCTTCCCCCTTCGCGATGTCCACGTATCCGAGGACCCGCTTCTGATGATCCTTCGACGTGAGCGGCCCCAGTTGCGTCGCCTCCTCGAGCGGATTCCCGATTCGGATGGACCGAACGCGGGCCGTAAACCGTTTCAAGAAATCATCCCAGATCGACTCATGGACGAACAGACGAGATCCCGCGATGCACGCCTGTCCCTGGTTGTGGTACGCGGCGAACAGGGATCCTTGGACCGCGGCCGCGAGGTCCGCGTCCGCGAACACGATGTTCGGGCCTTTCCCGCCGAGTTCCAGGAGGGGTTTCTTCAACGTGTCGGCCCCCGCCCGGATGATGTCCTGTCCGACCTCGACGGATCCGGTGAAGCAGATCTTCGCGACGTCCGGATGGCGGGCGAGCCTCGCGCCGGCCACCGAGCCTTTTCCGGGGACGACATTGATCGTACCCGGAGGAAAGCCCGCGTCGACGGAGAGCCGCGCTACCTCGAGGGCGCTCATCGGCGTGTATTCGGCCGGTTTCAGGACGACCGTGTTCCCCGCCGCGAGGGCCGGGGCGATGTTCCAGGCGACGAACATGAGGGGAAAATTCCAGGGGACGATCTGGCCGACGACGCCGAGCGGCTCCCGCAGCGTATAGTTCAGCACCCCTTTGAATGAGGACGGGATCACGTCGCCTTGGACCTTCGTCGCCATGCCGCCGAAATATTCGAACCAGTCGACGGTCCGCACGAGATCGAATCGACGCACGTCGCGGATCGGATGGCCGGAGTTCCTCGCCTCGACCTGGGCGAGGGCCTCCCCGTGCTCCTGGATCATCCTCGCGAGCTTCAGCAGGAGCCGTCCGCGGTCCTTCGGCGCGAGAGCGCTCCAAGGTCCGTCGAAGGCTTCCCGCGCCGCGTCGACGGCCGCGTCGACGTCGGCCGTCCCCGCTTCCGCGACCTTCGCGTAGACTTCGTCGGTGTGCGGATCGTAGACCGGAAAGGTCTTGCCCGAGGAAGACGGGACGAATCCACCGCGAAGGAAGAGGCCCCGACTTTCGATGTCGGTCATCACGGCTCAGAGGGAAGCCGATGGTAAAGAGGTTGCGTCGATCCGGAGCGCGGAGCCGCAGTCCGCAACGGTCGGAGTCCGATGGGGCACGCGGCCGCGGAACAGAGGTCCCCGCCTTCCGAAAGGTTATATAATATAGCCAGCCGTCCCCGCGCGGGGGAGGAAATGGAAGAGTCGGATTCCGGCGTCAAGTATCTGATCGGCAGGAGCGCGGGGAAGAGTGCGGTGATCGCCGCCTTCGTCGCGACCCACGTGGCGACGATGGCCGGACTATGGTTCGGCGGAGTCCGGTTGCCCCAATTCAACTTCAACATGTTGAACGGATGGCTGGTCCTCGGTCTCACCGCGGATCCCGTCCAGACCTTCGTCATCGGTGGCATCCTCCACTACACGAGCGGGATCATCTGGGGCGTCGTCTTCGCCCTGATCGTCCATCCCGCCCTCGGGCGTTTCATCAAACCCCTCGCGGCGCTCACGCCGACGAACAACTACATCAAGGGCGTCCTCTGGGGCCTGGTCCTGTGGGTCATCAGCTCCGCCTTCTGGATGCCGTTATTGATCGACCCGCTCTTCGGCGGCGGGGTGGTCGGTCCGTTCCTCACGAAATTCGGATTGAACGGCGTGCAAGCCCTGTTCGCGAATCTCCTCTGGCACTCGATCTATGGCGTGAACCTCGGCCTCCTGTTCAGTCCGACGCCGGCAGCGACGCGAGGGTCATGGAGAGCCGCCTCGGGCGTCGGGGTGAGGTGATCGCATGGCATCGCGAACCCTCCTCGTCTACGCCGGGCTCTTCCTCCTCGGACTCGTCCTCCTGGCCGTCGGGGCCCTGACCCAACCGTACCGTGTGGGCGCCACGCCCGGGAGCGAGGTCGGCGAATCCTTGGTCGCGATCGGGCTCACGTTCGTCATCCTCGGGATCGGCTATTTCCTCGCGTGGGCGAATCCGACCCAGTAGGTGCGGCTCGGCGACGAACCCGCACCGCGGGCGGCCTACGGCTCTTCCGGGAGAAAGTGGTCGAAGACGAGAGGCTGAGTTCGATCGGCTCGGGGACGTGTCCTTGACCGCGGCCCTGCACCCGAGGCCCGCTCCAGGAACGTGGACGCGAACTGGGCCGCGAGCTCGTCGCCCGCCTCGAGGTCGTCCTCCAAGCGATGCACGGAATCCGAGATCGGAGCGAGGCTGAACGCCTCTCCACCGATCACGACCGTCGTGAGCCGGATGTTGTGACGTCCCTTCGCCTCGAGGAATCGACGGACGAACGCTTCGGGCAAGGGACACAGACCGTCGGAGACGAACAGGAGGTCATTGCCGGATGCCTCGTGTCCCGCCAGGATCGTGTCGAGCACGTGGGAGAGAGGTTTCTGGAAGTCCGTCCCACCTCCGAGAAAATAGGACGCGACATCGAGGACCTTTTCGAGGCGCGTGGGTCCCTTGTCGCGGGGATCGAAGGAGACGATGCGCAGCGGATCCGCCGCGTCGCCGAACAGCACGATCTCGACGGGCCGCCCGTGTTGGAGGGCCATGTGGGCGAGCGCCAGCGCCGACGCCTTGGCCCAGACCTCTTTCTCGCCTGACATGCTGCCGGAATTGTCCAGACAGAGGTACACGGGTCGTGGCCGCTCGTGACGCTGCCACAGTTCGTAGACCAGGAGTTGGTGCTGCACGACCTTCGAGTAGAACAGGTCCTCCCGCTCCCGCATCGCGAAGTTCGCGAGTTCCGCCGCGAGCGCCCGCGCGACCTCGCCGCCCTGGACGAAGTCGACTACCTCCTCGCTCGCGAGGAGGGCCTTCGCCTCCCGATCCGCCAGGCCCATCCGACGATAGCGGCCGAACAAGCGGGCGATCCGCCGGAGCCGCGGATTCCGGACGAGATTCCGCATCAGCTGGAGTTTCATCTCCGGGGGTAGGTGCGTCTCCTCTCCCGGTCCAGCCGACCAGGCGGCGACGAGTTCTACGGCGCCTTCGAGGTCGCCCCGGACATCGCGCAGGACCTCTCGGAGACGTTCGGTGGATGCCTCCTCCACGGTGGATTCGTCCGGAAGCGTCCCGGTCTCGGGGGTTTGACCGCGCGCCGTCTCAGGTTCCGCTGTGGGTTCTTTCAATAGCAGGTCCAGGACGAGCTCCGTGGCCAAGGCGGTCTCCGCGGACTTCAGCCTCGTCCAAGCGCGAAGCTTCTCGTGCTCGCGCAGCCCGAGGGCGCGATCCAGGAGGTCCCGGTGACCGCGGCACTCTTCGATTACCTGGTCGGCCGGCAGCAGCTTCACGAAATATTTGTAGAACGAACAGAACAGGTCGAAGCCGAGGTCCTTCGTCCCGGGGTCCTTCGACGATTCCAAGAGGAGCCGGAGGCCCGGGGCCCGCGGGAGGACCTCCTCAAAGGCTTCCCGATCGAACGGGTCATGCACCAGCGCGCTGCGGGACAAGGTCGACCCGGGAGGTCCGAAGACCGCCGCCATGAATCTACCCATTCTCCAGGTAGTCGCGTTTCACCTGGGCCTCGTACCGATCCGTCTCGCCGAGCAGGAAATCGATCTGGGAAGTCTCGGCCTTGCGCCGTTGCATCCGGTCGCGGAATCCCTGAAGTTCCGCCTTTGCGGTGCGCAGCTTGCTCAGGAATTCGACCGCCGCCATCGTCCGCTCCCGCTCCTCGTCCAGGCCCTGGAGGTTCTTCAAAGCAACTTGGAGTGCGTCCGCGATTTCGCGGGCCCGCTTCTCCTGCGGATTCGCAACATCGAGGACGAACCCGCGGACCATCGGCTCGCTCGCTGGGTCGTCCCACAAAATGTTCGAGAGGACGGCCAGATCGTCCTCGACGGCATAGGCCCGTCCTTGCAGCCACGCCTTCGCCCGGACGATCGTCAGGCTTTCCTTGTAGCGTCGGTCGGAGAGGGACAGACCTTCCGCCCCGAGACGCCGCCGGATCTTCGCGATGGA
>Ga0209268_1000144_pt1 | contig 39770 bp, 37 predicted proteins | sample GraSoiAngelo_143_FD_185900 | JGI IMG/M metagenome (GOLD analysis project Ga0209268, IMG submission 185900) | Grasslands soil microbial communities from the Angelo Coastal Reserve, California, USA - 14_1009_02_30cm (SPAdes) (version 2) | ecosystem: Environmental > Terrestrial > Soil > Grasslands ... | reverse complement strand
GGAGTTGGTGGCGGCGGCAGCGGAAACTACGCGCGAGCGAGCAGCAGCAGAGGTGGTCATAGCATGGGAGGTGGCGGAATGAGTCGCGGTGGAGGAGGAGGCGGCGGACATCGCGGCGGTGGCGGCGGCAGAGGAGGCGGCGGAGGCGGCGGTCGGAGATAAGCAAACCATCAATTAAAAAACAATGAGAACAAGACTACACATTATGAATTCATTGAAAATTTCTCTGATTGCTTCTACGATGCTTTTCTTTTGCTTGTTAGGCTTGGCCTCCCAAGGGGCGCCGGAGCCAAAACAAGAGTCAACTGCGGCGGCATCGCAGCTACAACAGAAGCAATTCGGTACAGCAAAACAGGCTGCCGACGCTCTTATTCAGGTAGCGGCGAATTTCGACATCGCCGCCGCTAAGGAAATTCTGGGACCGGACAGCGATGACATCATTGCTTCTGAAGATCCAGTTCAGGATAAGAACCGCGCGACCGGCTTTGCCGAAAAGGCAAAAGAAAAGAACTCGATTGAAATGGACAAGAAGGATCCGAACCGTGCCATTCTCCTGGTAGGTAACGACGATTTTCCGCTTCCCATTCCCATCGTGAAGCGCAAAGGCAAGTGGTCCTTTGATACAAAGGTAGGCCGTGAGGAGATATTAAATCGGCGGATCGGCGCAAACGAACTGAACACCATTGAGATTTGTCGTGGTTTCGTCGAGGCACAGCACGAGTATGCCCAGGAAAAGCACGATGATTCGAAGGTAAACCAATACGCACAGCATGTCCTTAGCACGCCCGGAAAGCACGATGGTTTGGCGTGGCAGAATCAGGATGGCACTTGGGAAGGTCCGGTTGGAGAAGAAGTCGCCAAAGCTTTGGCGGAAGGTTATTCGGGGCAGCGAGGTCAACCCTATCACGGTTACTACTTCAAGGTCTTGAAGGGGCAAGGACCTGCGGCGCCCATGGGAGAGATGGACTTCGTGGTTGGAGGAGCCATGATTGGCGGATTCGCCCTCGCCGCTGCGCCGGCTGAGTATCGAGTGACCGGAGTGCAGACGTTCATGGTTGGTCCCGACGGAGTCGTCTATGAAAAGGATCTCGGGCCCGATACGCTCAAGACGTTTCAGAGCATGGACCGGTACAACCCCGATAAGACTTGGAAAATAACTGAGGATGATGTGGAGGACGACTCACAAGAGCCACAACAGTAGGCGCCAGAATTTAATAACAAGAGCAGTCGAACAATTGACCGTTGAACGTAGTCGATCGGCGGTAGGTCGCTCTTTCTCCGATTGATGTTAGGTCTCAACTGTCGTCCGAATTTCGGGTAACGCGGTGGACGGTTGCCTCCTTTCTGGATGACGCATTTCATCGTCACCTTTGGTTTCGCCGGCGCATTTCCGCGCTGCGTTTCTACAGACTCGATTATACTGACGCAGGTGCGCTGGCGTCGACCCTCACCGAGGTTCATAAAACCGCTGGAAAACTCAAGCAATCCCGCGCGCCTCTGAAATGTTTGGCCGACGGTTTGCCGATCTCCTCCTGTTCTGTGTCACCTCGACAGAATTGGTGATCCTCTTTTTACTGACGCCTACCTTCACGATTACAGACTGGATCTACGTCCTGCAACATTTCATCGTCCTTGGGATCGCGCTCACACGGCCCCGTCCGAAGGTGTGGGATTACTCCATAGCATCCAGCATTGCGGTCGGGGTCGCTTATGCTTATCCCTATGCCCAAGTCATTTATCTGCGCTGGTCGCCCGGGTATGTGGTATCGCCCGCAGCTGGCTTGGTTCTGGTAACGCTCGCAGCTGGTCTTAGTCTTGTTAGTCTTCTCGCTATGGGGAGACTCTTCGGGGTACGCCCGGCTTTGAGAGGTCTGGTGACGAGTGGGCCCTACAGGATCGTGCGCCATCCGATGTATCTTTCGTACACACTTGCAGACATCGGTTACAACCTACAGGAATGGAATTTCGTCACGCTCCTCCTGGTATTGGTTGGTTGGATGTCTCTGGTCTACCGCATCCACGCCGAGGAGCGAGTGCTCTCTCAACATGCCGAGTGGCCAGCCTACATAGTCTTGGTGCGCTACCGCCTTTTCCCCGGGATTTGGTGAAAGCCCGCTCGCACGCCATTCTTCCAGAGCCAGGGCCGGCTAAGGCACGCGAACTCTCGCATGCGTTAGCCAGCTGGTCCCAAAATTAAATGCTATCGGCTAAACCGAGCTGCAAAACCAAGGCAACACAAACAGTTAATCAGTGGCCATACGTCTGAACAGCATCTCTGATCGCCTGTTGATGAATTGCCTGTAGCTTTTGGTACTGTTGGGGTGACAGAATCGCCTTCATCTGCGGATCAGTCTGCCGATGGATGGCCCTGATCTGTTGTATTTTCTGAATCTTTGAAAGCGAATTATCATTTTTAATTGCTTGTACTTTGGGTGCTTCGTCGGAGAGAATAGGTAGAATCTTGAGCTTCTGTTGAGGCGTGAGATCAAGCTGTTGCGCTATCGCTTGAACCTTTGCAGCCTTGTTTTGAGCGGACGACGTCGCTGCCGACAGCACAAACGTGCCAAAGCATAACGCCGTTGCGATTAGCCGGATGTAATGTTTCATATGTTTCTCCTTATTTGGTCGGCGACATCGTGCGCAAGGCTGCTAAGTACGTCAAGTCAAATCAGGGCGGGGGCGAAGTCAGGGCAAGAGGACAAATATTGTCTTGAAATCGGCTCCATTTTCCTTGTAGAAGCAAACACCCTAAAAGAAGACCCGTAAATCAGGAATGTCGAAACTGAGAGCCGTAACTGCAAAAAAGAGCGTCTCTCAAACAGGTTCCTAACCCCATCTACAGCGAACAGGTCATGATGATCCTTATCTCCGTTATTCTGTTTGTGGGTCTCGTTGCCGCCGCGTTGCTCGGAAGGCGTGTGCATCGTTACCTTCCTCACGATCATTTGAGCGATAGCTCCAGGGACTCCGTGAAACTTGCCATGGGTCTTGTTGCTACCATGACCGCCCTGGTTTTGGGGTTGCTGGTAAGCTCAGCGAAGGACGCGTATGACACGAAGCGAAGCGAAGTGATCCAGATGGCAGCGAAGGTCGCTTTCCTCGACCGTGTGTTAGCCCTGTACGGACCAGAGGCTGCAGAGGCTCGCACCGAGCTTCGCGCGGCCGTCGTCGCCGCGGTTCAGCACCTTTGGTCGACCGACCGAAACAGGCCTGATCAGTTAACGCCTGGCGAACAGGCGGGTGACATGGTTTATGTTGCGATCCAAGGCCTGTCGCCTCACGACGACACGCAACGTGCGCTTAAGACACAAATCGCAAACTTGATGGTGGATCTGGGTCAGCTTCGGGCGCTGCTGATAGCTCAGTCCATCCCGTCGATTTCGATGCCGATTCTGATCATTCTTGTCTCGTGGCTCGTGGTGATCTTCTTCGGTTTCAGCCTCATTGCGCCGCCCAATGCCACGACCATGCTAGCCCTGGTCGCCTCTGCGTTTTCAGTTGCGTGCGCAATTTTTCTGATTCTTGAGCTGGATCAGCCTTTTGGAGGCCTGATACACATTCCGAGCAAGCCGCTGATAAACGTGTTGGAGCGCCCGGCGAAGTGAGGCGTGTTAAAGGCACCCGCATCGACCAGGGCCTTACACTCGTTTGTCTTCTCAATTGTGTACGGCTCTCGCAAAACGCTCAAGATACATCCGCTGTAGATCCTTGGCGCTGGTCTTGGCAGGGCCAAGGTCGAACTCTACTTTTTCAATTGTGCCTCTGAAATACTTTGGTAGTACTTTGGTGTATTCAAATTGTGGGACGACTGGCAGTCCATTGTCGGTCCCAATATCCATGCCGGCATAGGAGGCGAATCGGAACGGTACTGTGTGTTCGAGTTTCCCTTCGGCTTGTTGTTTGCCATTGATGAATAGACGGCTTGTGCCGCTGGTGGCGAAATCCCCGGGTTTATCGGCGGTGAACTCGTAACGAACATTCACTTTTCCCTTCGGCACCTGATCGCGCGAACTGATGGTATCCAATTTCAGACCGAGCATGCTGTAGGTGTGCTTGAGGTGGCCGTTTTCTACATAGAGCGAGAAGCCGCCAAGAAAGCTGCCCTCGGCAACAATCACGCCAGCGATACCGGGACGCAGTCCCAAGCCTGATCGACCCGGATTGTCGAGGTTCGCGCTAATACTGTAAGAACGATTGTAAATCGGAGGAATCATCCCGGAAGAGATGTTTTCCGTTCCGTTGTAATAGGTGAACTTCGTCTGTTCCGGCAAGCCTTTCGGAAAGCCCCAGACAGCCGCCATCTCTCCCAGTAGTGGCAGCACCTGATATTTCTCGGCCTCCGCCCAGAACAGCGCCGTTAGGTCGCGCACTTTGTCAGGATACTTGTCGGCGACATCGTTAGCCTGCGAGAAATCCTCGTCGAGATTGTACAATTCGCATTTGTCCTTATCGGGATCCCACTTGCCTGGTGCGAATCGCGCGAGTGTTTCGGGATCAATCTTCCACGGAATTCGGTCCAGTCGCCAGCATGCCAGCCAGCCGTCCTTGTACATTGCGCGATTTCCCAAAATCTCGAAGTACTGTTGCGTGTGTTTCGACGGCGCATTGGCGTCATCGAATGTGGAGAGAAAACTTACGCCGTGCATCGGCATCTGTGCTACGCCGTTGACCTCCTTTGGCTCCGGCAAGCCGGCGGCTTCCAGGATTGTCGGCGCGATGTCGGTACAATGAGTGAACTGACTTCGCAGTCTCCCTTTATCCTTGATGCGTTTAGGCCAGGTAACAACCATTGGGTTACGAATACCGCCGAGGTGTGAGGCCACTTGCTTTCCCCACTTAAATGGCGCGTTACCAGCCCACGCCCACCCCGCCGCGTAATGCGGAGCCATGTCTGGCCCGCCCCATTTGTCCAGGCCGCCATAAGCTTTAATCGCTTTTAGTTGCTGTTCATTCGTGAGTGGAACGCCGTTCAGAGTAGTCATTTCGTTGAACGTCCCGCTCTCCGTGCCTTCCATGCTCGCGCCGTTATCACCAAAGATGTAAATAATTAGTGTGTTATCTGCGAGACCCATATCCTCAATGGCTTGCACGACGCTCCCGACAGAGTGATCGGCGTTTTCTTGATACCCGGCGTACACCTCCATTTGATGCGCATACAATTGCTTCACTTCCGGCGGTACGCTGTCCCATGCGGGGAACGCCGGATCACGAGAGGTGAGCTGGGCGTTGGCCGGAATCACGCCGAGCTGCTTCTGCCGCGCAAACGTCTCCTCGCGCAACTTGTCCCAGCCCTGGTCAAACTTGCCTTTGTATTTGTCACTCCATTCCTTCGGTACTTGGTGCGGGGCATGAGTTGCTCCAGTCGAGAAGTAGAGAAAGAAAGGTTTGTCCGGCGCCTGCGCTTTTTGATCACGAATCCAGGTAACGGAGTGTCGTACCATCGCGTCGTTTAGATAGAAATTCTTGTCCTTCGGGACGCCAATGATGCTGTTATTCTCTGCGAGGACGGGATCGAACTGTCCGCTTTCTCCGCCGAGAAATCCCCAGAAATAATCGAAGCCAAGCGCATTCGGCCAGCGGTCAAAAGGGCCCGCAGGCCCCTGTTGCGCGTCAGGTGTCAGATGCCACTTGCCGATCGCAGCCGTGTTATAGCCGTTACCCTGAAGAATCTGTGCGATGGAAGCCGCGCTCGTTGGCCAGCTCGTGCTATAGCCGGGCCAGCCGCCGACCAACTCGCAAATAGAACCGAATCCGACTGCGTGATGGTTTCGCCCCGATAACAACGCTGCCCGCGTCGGCGAACAAAGCGCCGTGACGTGGAATCGATTATAACGAAGTCCCTGGGTCGCTAGTTTGTCGAACGTAGGTGTCGCGACGGGTCCACCGAATGTGGATGGATTGCCGAACCCGGCATCATCAATCAAGACAAGCAGGATGTTCAGCGCGTTGGGTGGCGCCTTCACTGGCTGAGTAAAGGCTGCGACAGAGCCTTCCAGCGAGCGCTTGGTCACGCCTTGAAAAGGCTGAGGTGGACGCGGCAGCACGGTTCGATCCCATTCCGCATCATCGGCGGCTGATCCGGTTATTTGTAACGCAACGACAAGCGCGATTACAATGAAGCAGTCTATTGGTTTGAACATACTCGTTCCTCCGAGAAACACCGCGAGCGTACACAAAGCGGTTAGTCAGCACACGCTAAAAACTGAGCGATCCATACTGCGATTTCGTCGTTGAACGATTTGAGGCGCTCGTAGAGAATGGAAATGGAAATGGGGCTGGAGCTGAAAGGCGCATGTGAAAAATGCGGAGCCACGCTCGCACTGGGTAGCGTCGCATACATTTGCAGTTACGAATGCACTTTTTGCACGGGTTGCGCCGGGCAAATGAATTTCGTCTGCCCGAACTGTGAAGGAGAACTTGTGCGGCGCCCGCGTCGCAAAGAGACGCCTACTTCCGGCGCCTCGGCTGGTGCCTGATTTGATAGGTGAGAAAGCACTCGTCGCCGATGGTGCGCATACCGTTCAACGAACAATGCACACTGGCGGGCAGGAATTTCTTGCTCAAGCCTGTCAGTGTTGGGGCCTTTGCTCCACCAAACATGTAAGGCGCAATGGTTAGATTGAGCCGATCGATAAGGCCTTGTTCTAATAATGACCGAAAGAGAGTTGGTCCGCCTTCACATGCAACCCTCCGAACTCCATATTTCTTGCGCAATGTTTCCAGCATGCCGGCGAGGTCGACATGCTTTGAACTGCTAAGATGGAGGGTTGCCTTCTTCTCCAAGGCTCGCTGATATTTTCTCGGCATCCCTTTGGTAGAAAAAATAATGATCGGCGAAACGTCCGACTGAAAAATCTTCAGACGATGCTCGATCCTGCCTTCATTCGAGACAATCACGCGTAGCGGGCAGCGGCTTTGACCGCGCTTCACTCTGTTTTCCTGCATTTCAACCGGAAGGCCAAGCCGGACATTGTCGCGTTTTAAGCTGGTGTGCCCGATCAATACCGCATCGGCCAGAGCGCGCTGCCGAAACAAATGCAACTTGTCTTCGCGCGAAGTGAAATCTACCGGTGACAAATTCTTCGTGGTGACCTTGCCATCGACAGTCATCGCGAAAGTGGCGACGACGAATGGGCGCTTGTCTTTCATAAGAAACGTTGAGACGTAAATCGTTGAATCGTTACATCGTCAAACCGAATCACGAACTTACGATTTACGAATCACGACCCTTATTCGGCTTCGCCGATCTCATGCTCCAGTGTGACTACTTCGTGCTCCATCTCGCGCATTTTCACACGCGCGACTGCACCACTCGGCTTGTAAAACAGATAAACGAGCGCGCCCGGCAGACAGCAGACGAGAATAATGAGGAAACTAAGAGAGCCGATGAGAATGGCTTTTGCTTCCGGCACACCGCAAAGACCGCTAAGCATGATCTGCAGGACTTTTTCGCGAAGTCCAATTCCCGCGAAACTGATGGGTAATGCGGAGATCGTGCGTTCTACTGGCATCACAGCAAAAAAGTTGACCACTGGCACGGGCGCACCCAATGCGTAAGCCGCACAGAGAAAAGTCGTGAACGTGGCCAGGTGGGCTATGAGAGATGCTCCAAACGCAACGAGCGTTGCGCGCCAATGATGCGCGTAGAGATGATACGCGGCGGAAATCTCGATCAGCTTGTCACGACCAGGGAACTTCTCTGGCAACGAATGAAACAAATTAAATCCGCTGATTACAAAAGTGGATATCAATGTCAGGACCGATGTGCCCAGGAGAAAAAGCAAGAGCCAGAGCAAGTTTCGGGTTTCGGTAGTCTGGGCGAGAAAATCATAGCGCAATCCGATGAGGGTGACGGTAATGGCGACCAATGCAACAAGCCCGATGAACCGGTCAAACACGACGGCTAGCAATGCACCCGCTTTTTTGTCCGGCGTTTCCTTGAGTAGATAATAGCTTTTTATGATATCGCCGCCCGTGCCGCCCGGGAGAAACTGGTTGTAAAACATTCCGATAAGAAACAAGCCTGAGAGGCGCGGAAGAGTCAGGCGAATCTTTTGAACCTTCAGCAAGACGTGCCAGCGAAAGGCTGCGGCAACTTCCACCACAACATAGGCGAGGATACCCAGGAAAACCCAGTGGTATTGAGCGTTTCGGATCGCCTCAACCATCTGGGCGCGCCTGCTGGGATCGTGATAAACCCAGTAGAGCACCGCAATGGTGACGCTAAGCTGGAAAAGCGTGACCAGGATTTTTTTCATTCGCCGAAGCGTTCCTTCCACATTTGGACCGACTGGCGAATTGCATCAGCTGTCCTGTTCGGGTTCATCTTCCAGACAAATAAGCAGTTTGGGGGAAGGAGCGGAACAAGTTTCTCAAAATCGACACCTCCGGTAAAGGGTAGTTGATCCTCGCGCGCCGGCCAGATGCAGTCATGCACATGGCAGCCGAATGTACGCGGACCGACCGTGCGCAGCCACTCGGCGTGATCAATGAACCCAAGATTCTCTTTAATCTGAGAGTGACCGAAATCATGCCAGTAACCGAGTTGCGGAGAATTCATCTCGTCCAGTAAGATCGCCAATTCGCGCTCGGTTGGAATCTCTTCGTAGGCGCGGCGGCCCTCGATTCCCAGACGGACGCCTTTCGAACCGGCATACTCGATCACACGGCGCAGGCAGTCCTGCATGTGCTGCAGGTATTGGGGCGAACATCGTTCTCGCTTGTGCACGGCTTTTATTTTCAGTTTCACGTAATTGCGCGAAAGGTATTCGCCGGCTTTTGCCATCGCAATCAACCGATCAGTAATTGGCGGCATGTTGACCTGTCCTAAATTCAATACAACGAACGGCGCGTTTAGTTGCCCGGCGAGATCAATCGCGTGAAACGTTTGCGTGACAGCGCGCTCGCGTTCCTCGGCTGACGCGGCGGAAAATTTGTAACAGTCTGGCGGAACCACCGTCGCTTCGCCAGACAACAGGCAAAAATTATGCAAACTGCTGAAGCGGATTTCTCGCGTATCGGACATTTTTTGAATTCCTGACATCAGGGGCATGCGGATACCATGGTCCAGCTCAATCAAGTCAAACCCAAGCTTGGTTTTGATTTCGCGCAGCATCGCGTCGCCGCTCGTATGGCGTCTGGAGTTCCAACACGTGGAAAACGAAATCATCGGCTAACTAATTGTAGGGCGTTTCTGTGAAACGCTATTTCAATAATTAGCAGACCGGCTCAATCTCAGCTGACGGGGCAGGCGAGACAGGGCTGTCGCAAACGTGCCGCCCGGCGACGCTCAAAACTGAGGCTGCGGCAACTCCATAAATCAGCGAGGCAATACCGAGCGTGGGCCTTATTCCGATCAAGTCGGAGAAGCCAGGCGCGATCAGACCGGCAATGGGCATTAAGCCGAAAAAGCTCATGCCTACCACCGCAGACACGCGACCCCGCAAGTGCGCTGGTGCCTGCTCCTGCACGATGGTGTTAACCAGACCAAAGTTCATCGAGAGCGCGATGGCAATGGCTCCCATGGCACACGCCGTAAGCAGGAAACTTTGTGACCAGGACATGAGGAAAACTCCCAAGGCGATGGCGGCCACATTTCCGCCCATGAATTTCAAGCGGTTTTCGCGCGCGACGCTAAATAAACCGATCGAGCCAAGGAATGCGCCGCTACCAGACACCGCCATCAATCCTCCCATGCTTTCCGCGCCGAGGTGAAGAATATTGCGCACGTAGAGCGGCAGCATCACGGATATAGCTGGAAAGACAAAGATCGTGTTCAACGCGATCATTGCGATCAGAGATAGAATAAGTCGATTTGAGCAGACATACCGAAAACCTTCGCGTATGCCGCTGCGGCGTTGTTCTTCTTCCTCGGGCGTGCCGATGGGCCGCTTGGGAAGCGAGATGAGCGCAACGATGAGCGCCACAAAAGAAAATGCGTTCGTGAAAAATGCCGAAGCCGCGCCCCACCATCCGATAAAAAAACCGGCCAGCGACGGGCCAATCAGACGGGACCCATGAAACACGGAACGATCAAGCGCGACGGCGGCACCAATCTCGTCTCGCTTCACCAACTCTGGCACAAGCGCGGAGATGGCCGGCATTTCATAGGAAAAAGCAATCCCCAGCAGAAGCGCAAAAAAGATTATATGCCAAATTTGAATGCGCCCGCTCATTACCAAAAACCCAAGCGCGATCGCAAAGATGATTTGCACAATCTGGGTTGCAATCAGGATCTTGCGTTTGTCCCACCGATCAGCGAGCGACCCAGCAATTGGAGCGAGTGCAAGCGCTGGCAAACCGGCAGCGAAATTAACAAGGCCAAGCAAAATCGCCTTGTTGGTGAGCCCACTTAGGACCCAGCTCTGCGCCATCATTTGCATCCAAGTGCCACTGTCGGAAATGAGCGAACCGATAATGTAGCGACGAAACGGCCCCTGCCCCAAAAGCGCCAACGCTTTTCCTCCAATCCCTTTTTCTTTCTCGTCCATCGCAAACACTCATAAATGGGATGAAGTGCCGCTGCAATGGACGAGCGTGCTTATCCTTCTCGCCGTCATCCTGAGCGTAGCGAAGGACCTCCCAAAAACCCGTTGAGCACATACTTGAAATCATGTGATCGAAGCTTCGACCGCGAGGTTTCTCGCTTCGCTCGGAATGACCATCGCGCGTGATTGCCTCTACGGGTTGCGTTCACTATCTTTCGAGCATGCGCATCGACAAACACACACAGAAGATGCAAGAGGCACTGCAAGCGGCACAGGACCTGGCTTCGCAGGCTAATCATCCCGAAATCACCAACGAACATTTTCTTTCCGCTCTCTTGGATCAAGGCGAGGGGATAACCCGGCCGCTCCTCGAGAAGATTGGCGCAAATGTGGAGCAACTGCGCGACCGGTTGCGTTCGGAACTGGACCGCCGCCCAAAAATCCACGGCGCCGCTGCCGATGTGCGTCTCTCAAACGAACTCCGCAACGTTCTGGATTCGGCGGAAAAGGAAATGTCGAAGCTGAAGGATGAGTTTACCAGCGCAGAGCATTATTTGCTGGCGTTGGCTGGGTCGAATGTTCCAGCCGCAAAATTACTTAAGGAAGCCGGCGTCACGCGCGACAAAATCATGCAAGGCCTTCAGCAGGTGCGCGGCTCCCAGCGGGTGACGGATCAAAATCCTGAAGGCAAATATCAGGCGCTGGAAAAATATGGACGCGACCTAACCGAGCTCGCTCGACGCGGCAAGATCGATCCAGTGATTGGACGCGACAACGAAATCCGGCGGATTATGCAGGTGCTGTCGCGCCGGACGAAAAATAATCCGGTGCTCATCGGCGATCCAGGCGTTGGCAAGACCGCAATCGCAGAAGGCCTCGCGCGGCGAATCATCAGCGGTGACGTACCCGATTCATTAAAGCAAAAACGAATCATTGCCATGGATATTGGTGCGATGGTTGCCGGCGCGAAGTTTCGCGGTGAATTTGAAGATCGCCTGAAAGCATTCTTGAAAGAGGTAACCGATTCGCAAGGTCAGGTCATTTTGTTCATCGACGAATTGCACACCATTGTTGGAGCAGGCGCAGCGGAAGGCTCTGTCGATGCTTCAAACATGCTTAAGCCGATGTTGGCGCGTGGCGAGCTGCGCACGATCGGTGCGACCACGATCGATGAGTACCGCAAATATATCGAGAAAGACGCGGCACTAGAACGGCGTTTCCAACCGGTTTTGGTAAACGAACCGACAGTGGAAGATACAATCGCGATTCTCCGCGGACTGAAGGAACGCTACGAAGTGCACCACGGTGTGCGCATCACTGACAGCGCGCTCGTTGCAGCAGCCGTGTTGTCGCAGCGTTACATCACTGATCGGTTTTTGCCGGATAAGGCGATCGATCTGGTTGATGAAGCAGCGTCGCGTTTGAAGATCGAGCTCGATTCAATGCCCACAGAGATTGACGTGATCGAACGCGAGATAATGCAGCACGAAATGGAACGCCAGGCGCTCAAGAAAGAGAAAGATCCCGCAAGCAAGGAGCGTTTGAAGAAACTCGAAAAAGAGTTGGCCGGATTAAAAGAAAAATCTTCCGCTCTCAAAGCCGAATGGCAGAAAGAGAAAGCGGTGCTCGAAGAACAGCGGAAATGGAAAGAAGAACTTGATCACCTCCGCACGGAGCTCGAGCGCGCACAGCGCCGTGGTGAGCTGGCGAAGGCGAGCGAAATCCAATACGGACGCATTCCTGAGTTGGAAAAGAAATTGGCTGACGCGACGGCAAAAAGTGCAAAGACAAAAAAATCGCTCCTTCGCGAAGAAGTAACCGAAGAAGACATCGCCGAGGTTGTCTCGAGCTGGACCCATATTCCCGTCTCGCGATTGCAGGAAGGAGAACGCCAAAAGCTGGTGAAACTGGAAGAGCACTTGCATTTGCGCGTGGTCGGACAGGATGAAGCGATCAAAGCGGTTTCCAACGCGGTGCGCCGTGCCCGGGCAGGGTTACAGGATCCAAATCGTCCTCTCGGCTCATTCATTTTTCTTGGACCGACTGGTGTCGGCAAAACGGAGTTGTCGCGCGCGCTTGCGGAATTTTTGTTCGACGACGAAAACGCCATGGTCCGGATCGACATGAGCGAATACATGGAGAAACACACGGTCTCTAGATTAATTGGCGCGCCGCCGGGATATGTCGGTTACGAAGAAGGCGGTCAACTTTCCGAGGCCGTTCGGCGCAGGCCATACTCAGTGGTCCTCTTCGACGAAATCGAGAAAGCGCATGCGGACGTGTTCAATGTTTTGCTGCAGGTGCTCGATGACGGCCGAATCACGGACGGGCAGGGGAGAACGGTCGATTTCAAGAACACCGTCATCATCATGACCTCAAACATCGGTTCTCAGTACATCACCGAGGAAGAATCGAAAGAAGCGCGCCGGCGACTGGTGACGGACGCATTGCGCGCACATTTCCGTCCTGAATTCCTCAATCGAGTCGATGAAATCATCATTTTCGATCGGCTCAGCGAGGACGATCTGAAAAAGATTGTGGAAATCCAACTGGGCCGCTTGTCGAAACGCCTGGAGCAACAAAAGATCACACTCAAGCTCTCGGATTCTGCCAAGGAGCTGTTGGCGCGCGAAGGTTACGATCCCGTTTACGGCGCGCGTCCGCTGCGCCGCACCATTCAAAAAGAAATTCTCGACCCTCTCAGCATCGACATCCTGGAAGGCAAAGTCCGCGAAGGCCAGACCGTCCGCGTCGATGCGAAAGACGGAGCTTTGTCATTTCGAGCGTAGTCGAGAAATCTCTCGATTTCTGCAGATGGATCAGGTTATTCTGGTCGATAGCATCCTCGATGGGAGTAGCAGACATGGCTAAGGCTCTCGAACGCGCAATCGGTCGAACCATGCAGCAAAAGCGGCAACAACTTTGCGAAATTCGTGAAGAAGTCGAACACCTTTTAGATTACCTTGACGTTTTGGAAGCCTGCGCAAAAGATGCGGGCAAACCGCGTCTTGGCCACGACGAGCTAAAAAAGCGTTATCGTTGACCAGAGAAATTCTCGGCCGCTCGGCGTCGATATCTTCGAAGGCAAAGTCCGCGAAGGTCAGACCATTTAGATCACCGCAAGGATTGTACGCTGGAATTCTCCGAGAAATGATTTGCTTTTCTTCGCGCCTTGCCCGGCAAACGGCAGATGTTAGCATGGTCGTTGGTGAAAACAGCGCGGTTGCCGATCAACATTGACTCGGGCGAAATCGCACAGTTTTGCCGAGAGCGTGGTATCCGTAAGCTGGCGCTTTTCGGGTCTGTGCTGCGAGGGGATTTTAACCCAGCACTGAGCGATGTCGATGTCTTCGCAGAGTTTGAGCCTGGCGCGTTGCGCGGCGTTGGGTTGCAGTATTTCGATTACGGGCACGAACTCGGAAAGATATTCGGTTATCGCGTCGATTTCTGTTCACAACTGCACCCCGAAATACGGAAACGCGTCGAAAACGACTCGCTCACGATTTATGAGCAAACGTGATGTCGCCGTGACGCTGCGGCAGATCATCGAATTCGCTGATGAGATAGCAGCTTTGATCGCCAACCGCTCGCGCGACCAACTGAATAGCACTAAGGAATTTCGACGCGCCCTTGAACTGGTAGGCGAGGCGGCAAGGCGTTTACCGGAAGAGTGGCGCGAGCATCACCAGGATATTCCGTGGCGACAGATTATTGGAATGCGCAACGTGATGATCCATGGCTACGATGTTGTGTCGAATGACGTGCTTTGGAATACCGCGGCTCACGACATGCCTCAGCTTCGTGCAAAGATCGAATCCATTTTGGTCAACGAAGCATAACTACCTTAGAACTCGCTGGACCTTTGACCCGCTCTCGATCGATATCCTCGAAGGCAAAGTCCGCGAAGGCCAGACCGTCCAAGTCCGATGCCAAAAACGGTGCGCTCTTGTTTCGAGAAGTGATTTCGTGAACACGCTTGGATTAGATCGAAAAATTCGGTCTAGTTCTCGTTAGGTCTATGGGCGTTGTCATCTTTGCTGCACTCTTCGGCTGGCTATTGCCGCCGCTTTTGTTCAGTTCGCAGTGTTTCGGAGGCAATCGTTCTCCTTCCGTACGGCTGCGGCAAGTGGTCTCATTGCCATCTTATTCGTCTCCTTCGTTGCCCTCGTTGTCGGCTACTTTATCGCACGCGTTCGCATTGGCGATCACTACGAGGTCAACTCTGAATTCATGTCTATTGTCGTTGTCGTGCCAGCCATACTCGGAGCTTTCGCCGGGTCAATCATTGGAGGTCTCATCGCGCGGTATAGTTTCACTGCTCGCTCATGATTTACATACATCCGCAGGTCAACGGCCTAACCAATCGCTGGCACCAATTGCTACAGCCAACCGGTGGACGCTGCGGTGCAGACATTCAAATTTATGAAACAGCTTAGTAAGTTTGCCACGCTTGCTCCCGCCACCAGTGGTTCAGCTCCGTCTCGTTAGTCTGCCGCAGCGATTCTCCGCGACTCAATACTGTTGTTTGTGATGCACCCGCGAGCTGCCGAATTGATCACAACATTGGATTTGCGGCCCCATCCCGAGGGCGGTTTTTATCGCCAGATATTCCGGTCCGCAGTTCAGGTTACTCCGATGGATGGGCGCGGCTCCCGTGCTGCACTGACGACGATCTACTTCCTCCTCCCGAAGGGTAACGTCAGCCGGTGGCATCAGGTCGCATCGGACGAGGTCTGGCATCTACGAGGGTGGCCTACTGGAGTTGCTGGAGCTGAACGCATCGGGGCAGACCATCCTGCGTCACGTGTTGGGTCCGGTTGGCGGTGGCACGGAGGCGCCAGTTTACACGATCGGTGCCGGGATTTGGCAAGCCGCTAGGACGCTATGGGAGTACGCGTTCGTCGGCTGCACTGTTGGCCCGGGATTCGACTTCGCGGACTTTCGCTTGCTTGCCGATGATCATGCGCGCGCTGCTGCGCTCCGGGCGGCATTGCCCGATCTCGCGATGCTTATTTGAGATCGAAGGGTTACGCCGCGGCATGGATGGCGATATTTCTGCTTAGTCGGCTGATTGTTAGGCCATCACTTCTCGGAACGCCGCTAGGAAAGTTTCCATTTCAGTCTTCTTACCAATAGTCAGTCGCATGTGGTTCGGCAGAGCGGGGAATAAGCGCCCCACGCGTACGTTGCGCTCTTTCATCGCTTTGATAATCGGCACGACGGAACGCTTACAATCGAACATGATGAAGTTCGCCTGCGACGGAATTGATTTGTAGCCCATCTTTTCGAGCTCGGATGTCGTGAATTGTTTCGCTTCTCTGTTTAAACGCTGGCCGGTTGGGACGTGATCTAGATCGTCCAGGCTCGCAGTCGCGGCAGCCAGCGCCATGCAGTTGACGCTGTCCCACATTTGGTTTCGGCGCATGCGTTCGATCGTTTCCTTCTGCGCGACACAGTAGCCGCAGCGCAATCCTGCCATTCCGTAAATTTTTGAAAACGTGCGGGAAACAATCAGATTCGGGTGCTCTTTCACGAGCGGGATCACGCTCTCGTAGTCGGGGCTATCCGCGAAATGGAAATATGCTTCGTCCACCAGAATCATTGTCTCGCGCGGGGTCTTTGCGATGAAGTCGCGTAATTCGTCCTTGGGCGTGATGCTGGCAGTGGGGTTGTTCGGATTGCAGACGTAAATCAAACCGCCCTTTGTAGCAGCAAGCATTTTCGGCAGATCATGCGCAAAGCTGCTCGTCAGCGGCGCCTTTACTACTTCAGCGCCATTAGCACTGGCATTATTGAGAATTGCTTCAAAGGTCGGGTCCGCTGCGACTAGCTTTCCGTTCTGAGGTCCGGTAAATGTTTCTGCGCAGAGTTTGAGAATTTCACCCGAACCGTCACCGAGAAGGATCTGATCGTGGTTGACGCCGTTCAGCTTTGCTAGCTTGTCGATCAGAAGATTGTTGTGTTCGTCCGGATAACGGCAAGCGAGACCGAACGAATTTGTTATCGCCTCCAATGCTTTCGGACAAGGTCCATAAGGATTCTCATTCGCACTCAAGCGGACGATGTTGCCGCCTTCTGCCAAAGGCGTGGTAACGGACTGAGTCGGCTTTGCGAAAGAGAACGTCGGCCTGACGACCACCGCCGCCGCGCCTGCGCCGAGTAACTGTGCAAATTTACGTCGAGAAACAGACATTGTATTCATTTTTGAGTCCTCCTAGTCGATTGTTAGGCTGATTCGAATCAAATGCCAGACCGAATTGTGCCCACCGCCTTTTTGTTGGCTGCCTTTGCCGCGTTCGCAACGCACGGCTGTGCCAAGACGCGCGAGGACGAGCACGCGCGGAAGCTTGCTGATCGTGTGCGAACTGAATTTCTGCACGCCTGGAATAATTACGAGCGTTATGCATGGGGCCACGACGCGCTGCGGCCTTTGAGTAAAACCGGGCACGATTGGTACGGCCAGTCCCTTTTGATGACTCCCGTCGATGCCCTCGACACACTTATCCTGATGCATCTCGATACCGAGGCGGAAAGAACGCGCGCACTTATCGCTAGTGATCTCACGTTCGATCGCGATATTTACGTCAAAAATTTTGAGATAACGATACGCCTGCTCGGCGGGCTTCTTTCCAGCTATCAACTGACCGGCGACACGCGTCTCCTGAGCCTCGCCGAAGATTTGGGCAACCGATTACTTCCGGTTTTCAATTCACCAACGGGGCTCCCTTATGTTTACATCAATCTTCGCACTGGTCAGACACGCGACCCGGTGACGAATCCGGCAGAAATAGGCACGCTGTTATTGGAATTTGGGACGCTGAGTAAGCTGACCGGCAAACCCGTTTTCTATGAGAAAGCGAAGCGGGCTTTGGTCGAAACTTTCAAGCGACGCTCGCCGCTCTGCCTCGTTGGAGAGAGCATCAACATCGAGACAGGCGCCTGGACAAACACGGATAGTCACATCAGCGGCGGCATCGATTCGTACTACGAATATCTCTGGAAATGCTGGCTTCTGTTCGGCGATAAGGATTGCCGCACGATGTGGGAAGCGAGTATTTCCGCCGTTAACAAGTATTTTGCCGACGAAATCCGCGGGGAATTGTGGTACGGCCACGCCGATATGCAGACGGGTAAGCGGACCAAGACGGAGTACGGCGCGCTCGATGCATTCTTCCCTGCGTTGCTCGCCTTCTCCGGAGATCTGGAGCGCGCACGTCGCCTGCAAGTTTCATCGTTCAAGATGTGGAACCTGTACGGCATCGAGCCGGAAACTCTCGATTACAAAACGATGCGCGTGGTGGCCGGAAGTTATCATCTGCGTCCCGAAATCATTGAGTCTACTTATTATCTTTACCGTTACACGGGTCACCCGGAATATCGGCGCATGGGCGAGAAAATGTTCGATGATTTCGTTAAATATTGCCGCGTCGAGACTGGTTACGCTGCGCTCGGCGACGTGATCAGCAAGGGACAGGTCGATGAAATGCAGAGCTTTGTCCTGGCCGAGACTTTCAAATATTTTTATTTGCTCTTCGCGCCGCCTGAAGCCTTGCAATTCGATAAAGTCATCTTTAATACCGAAGCGCATCCACTAAAACGAATGCGATGAAACGGTCTGCTCACATTTTCATATGATCCTTGAGTTCCTGAAGCAGCAGAGGCGGCGTCGCCTGCGAGCGCGACAGTTTCCGCAAGAATGGCTGAAGTTGATTCAACGTCACGTTGTGTTTTTTCACAAGCTGACCGTGAGCGACCGCGCGGAACTGCTTGGTCGTATTCAAGTGTTTCTTGCCGAAAAACGTTTTGAAGGATGTGGCGGTTTCGAGATCACGGATGAGGTCCGCGTGACCATCGCGGCGCAGGCTTGTCTTCTGTTGTTGCATCGCGAGACGGATTATTTTCCACATCTGCTCACGATCCTTGTTTATCCATTGACATACATGGTGCAGGAAGACCACCGGATTGGTGAGCATGTCTGGGAAGAAGGAACGGTGGGTCGGCTTGGCGAGACAGGCCGAAGGATGGGATCGCTGGTTCTATCCTGGGGAGCCGTCAAACATGGCGCGGCTGATCCCTCCGATGGTAAGAATGTTGTTCTTCATGAATTTGCCCATCAACTTGATTACGAAAATCACGCCGCCGATGGGGTGCCGGGATTGGCGACGCGCGAGCAGCAATCGGCCTGGAGCGAAGTGATGAGAACCGAGTTTGCATCGCTGCGCGCTGCCGATGAAAGCGGGATACCGACGCTGCTCGATACTTATGGAGCCACTGATCCCGTTGAGTTTTTCGCCGTATCGGTCGAAGCATTCTTTGAGCAGCCACGTGCGTTACGCGCTCGTCATCCGCGGCTATACGCAGAATTGCAAAACTATTTTCAACAAGATCCTGTCGCCTATTCTGCTGAGCCCATTCCGGGAGAGGTGTGATCGGTGACCCGTGATCAGTGATCGGTAAAGATTTGCCACAGCGCCGAATCCTGTTCACCGATCACGGTTCACTGATCACTTTGGGAACGAATAAGATCACAAAGGCACGAAAAGCATCAGTGCTGAAAGTGCGACTTCATATGGCAGATTTTCTGCCGGTAACAATCAACGCCTCCGCCGGGAAACTCATCGTTCCGCTCGCAAAGTATTTCCGCGCAGCATCGGCAACAGTCTGCTTCACAGTTGGTAATTGAGCGGGCGTGAGTCTACCCATTTTTTCTCGCAAGCTGTCGGACATCTCAGTCCGCAACTTCCAGAACTGCTCAAATGAGATCGCCGCTTCAATTCGAAAATCCAGCTGGCGTTCGATCACATTTTTGGCGTCAGCCTGTTCCAGGATTTCAGCCAGCTTATCAGGAACGGCAAAACGGAATGTATCTGGCGCATCGGAATCCTGCGGGTAGCCTTCAAGAAATCGGTCGATTACGTTTGTGACAGTTGAAAAGAAAGGATTGGCTTCGCTCGAACCCCAGACGGCAAACGCGACAGATCCATCTTCGAGAAGGACTCTCAATGCCTCCCGTACGGCGGCGATAGGATCGGCGAAGAACATTGCTGATAACCTGCCTACGGCTACATCAAAGGTACAAGTTTCAAAGGGTAGGTCGTTGGCGGAACATTGTCTGAAATGGATGTTCGTAACGCCGCGTCGGGCTGCTTCCGCCTGAGCGCTCTCGAGCATACCGGCCACGGGATCGGTGTACGTTACCGACCCTGTAGGTCCCACAATTCTTGAGATTGTAAGCGATGGTTCACCGCTGCCACCGCCGATATCGAGCACATTCTGACCAATTCCAATCTGCGCCTGTTCGACTAAACCGGATGTTAACGGCGCGAACATTTTTGTGATCAGGTCGCGATGCTTGTCCCAATACCGCGCAGAGGTTTGCCACGCGTGGAGCGCTTTGTTCTGGTTCTCAGGAATCACTTTGTTTCGAGGGAACCGGCCCGCTGCTTTGCTTCAAGAATACGATGATACTCTGTCCCAACAAAAGCGAGCGTTTCCCATAAAGGTAGGGACGCCGTGCCGCGGCATACGGATGGCGCAGCGCGCCGTCCCTACCAATTCGACGATACAGCTATTGCGGTTGCGGCACGATCCGGAGATATGGCTTGGGCGCTTTCCAGCCTTGCGGATAACGCTTCTTCGCTTCTTCGTCGGACACCGAACCGGCAATGATCACATCGTCGCCTTGTTTCCAATTGACGGGCGTTGCTACCTGATGCTTTGCGGTCAATTGCAGAGAGTCGATCACCCGCAGCACCTCGTCGAAGTTGCGACCTGTCGTCATCGGGTAGACGAGGATCAATTTAATTTTCTTATCCGGGCCGACGACGTAGACATTGCGCACGGTCGCGTTGTCCGCGGGTGTGCGCTTCTTGGGGTCGCCTTCAACGTCCGCGGGAAGCATCCCGTACAATTTCGAGATCTTAAAGTCGGAATCACCGACGATTGGGTAGTTCGGTGCGTGACCCTGGGTTTCTTCGATGTCCTTCGCCCATCCTGAATGATCGCCAGTCGAATCGACCGACAATCCCATCACCTTCACATTCCTGCAGTCAAACTCTGGTTTGATTTTAGCCATATAACCAAGTTCGGTCGTACAAACAGGCGTGAAGTCCTTCGGGTGTGAGAACAAAATGGCCCAGGAGTTGCCGACCCAATCATGGAAACGAATCCGGCCCTCGGTAGTTTCCGCTTCAAAATCCGGTGCTGTATCACCAATTTTCATTTGTTTTGCCTCCTTTACTTACTACGGAGAAGGTTTTCTCAAGTTCTGAAGCGAAAGTCAATATTGCCGTGCGGGCTCGACTTTCTTATTGAGCAGTCAGTTCGCAAAACTTGTTAAGATCGATGTTCCCACCTGAGACGATTGCGACGATCGGGCCTTTGCCAGCCTCGCCACGCAAAGCTGCAGCGAGCGGCAGCGCGCCTGCGCCCTCGGAGATTACCCGTGTCTTTTCCGCCATGAGCCGCATGGCTTGCCTGGTTTCCTCCAAGCTGACGACAAAGTAATCGTTGACGACCGGTTTCATTCGTTCCCACATGCGGGGAAATGCGCTTTGACCGCCTGCGCCATCAACGAAAGAGGCCTTCCACTCCTTGAATACTTGCGGCGAACCCATCTTGAACGAAAGCGCCGCGGGTGCCGCAGTCTCCGGTTCAACTCCGAAAATCTTTATCTCCGATTTGAGGGCCTTGATTGCGCTGCCAACGCCGGTGATCAGTCCGCCGCCACCAATACTGGCAATGACTGCCGCCGTATCCGGGGCGTCCTCCAAAATCTCCAGTCCCATCGTTCCGTGGCCCGCGATGAAGTTATCATCGTCGAATGGATGAATGAATGTTCCTTCGGCCCCAGAAAATGAGCGCTCCTCCAGCGTTTTCCATGCGACCTCGTATGGTACTGGAAGGAGTTTTGCGCCAAGCGCGCGCATCCGGTCCAGCTTTGATTTCGGCGCGGTCTCAATCACTACGACGGCGCATGGCACGCGTGCTTGTCGCGCCGCGTAGGCAACGCCTTGTCCTGCATTTCCCGCACTGATTGTCCAAACGCCGCGCTCGCGCTCGGAATCCGAAAGCAGGGCAACCGCGTTCGCGGCACCGCGCAATTTGTAAGCATTAATCGGCTGCAGATTCTCCAGCTTGAGCCGAATGTCGGGAAAATCCGGCCCGAGCTCCAAGCGGATGAGCGGCGTGCGAACGATCGTCTGTGCGATTCGTTTGCGCGCTTCCCGTATTTCCGACAGTTGAATCGGACGAACCGGTTCGAGAATCATCGGCTCACTGTAGAGGCAGCCGTGCCGGCTGCAATTCCAGTTCGGGAGCGTGTCTTGTTATGTTGAGCCCTTCGGCTCTGCTCAGGACAGGCTCCGCGAAACATCTGGGGTTTACTTCGTGTCAGCGAAAACCATGATCCGAGATTCTTCTCCCGCGCCTGCGGGATCAGAATGACAAAACTGGATAAGCGTCAAGCAAATTGAACAGTCCTTGCATCATGCATGTCTGAGCATTCACCATGATTAAAATTACCACTACAGCTCTAGTTGCGGCCGCGATGCTCATAGCATCCAGCGCGTTTGCAGGAGACAAGGCATGTTGTGCCAACGGCGCGGCGAAGTCGAATTCAATGGCTTGCGTCAATCTGGCAACGCTCAGTCTGACGCCAGATCAAAAGACAAAGATAGAAGCGTGGCAGGCTGAATGCATGAAGGCAGGCTGCACAAAGGAAAGCCGGCAGATGTTCCTAAAACAGGCGAAAGGAATTCTTTCTGCACAGCAGTTCGCTCAATTGAAAGCGCAATGTCAGAAGTCCGCTAAAGAGACAAAGAAAACAGAAGCCTGATTTGCATCGATAGTTTTCAAACGAAATCGCGCCGTGGAAAATCCCGGCGCGATTTTTTTTGACCCCGCTTCTGAGTTCGCATGTTTGCCACTCGCATTCTAGAAGTCACCTCAAAAATGGCGCTGTCGCGTTGAGCCCTTCGGCTTTGCTCAGGACAGGCTTCGCGAAACAGCTCTGGCTCCTGTTCGTTAGTGGATCGGTCCAGATCTGATCTGAGATTCTTCGCTCCGCTCAGAATGACATTCTGAGATGGCTTCTAGAACGTTTTGTCAGAATCGAGGAGGATTGTGACTGGGCCTTCATTGACCAATTCTACTGACATCATCGCTTGGAAAACTCCTGTTGCTACGGTGACTCCCAACCTGCGCAAAGCTTCGCTGAACTCTTGGTAGAGTTTATTTGCCTGTTCCGGCGGCGCCGCGGCAATAAAGCTGGGCCGGCGCTGCCCGCGCGCGTCGCCGTAAAGCGTAAACTGCGAGACAACCAGCGCGCTCCCTCCTGCATCCAGCAGGGAACGATTCATTTTTCCCTGGCTGTCTTCAAAAATCCTTAGATTCGCGATCTTCTCGGCCAGACTGACAGCGACGGCCGATGTGTCATTGCGGCCGATGCCAAGCAAAATCATAAGACCCCCAGCGATTTCTCCCGCGACACTGCCCTCGACAGTTACACGAGCGCGGCTTACACGCTGGACAACAGCTCGCATGGGTCAGCTACAAGATTTTCTCCAGCAAATCGGCAAGACGCCAACCGGCTTTGTGCAGTTCATCCCGCACTACGTTAGTTGCCCAAACGTGATAAACACCATGATTCGCGGCTGGTTTTTCGACCGCTTCACCGGCCGCAAGGATCCGGTCTTCCTCTTGTTGCGGGTGGACATCTATGAATTGGAGCCGCGCATACGCCTCACGCGCGATTGGCAAGATTTCATCTGCCCATATCTCGGCATAACTATCGACAGGAACGTTTGGTGGCATTCGCCAGTTGTTGGGTTCCTGCGTCGCCAGCTCGCGAATCAGTTCCTTCTTATGCGGCTCGATGAGTGTCTGCATATCACCTTTCCGTAGCGTGCCGGGCTCCTGAAGAAAAAGCGCGTTCACTGCATCGTAATCCCAAAAGCCGTGCAATTTCTTCTTATGAATGCCGCGCCTGCGGGGCGGTTCGTCGCTCAGTTCGAGAGTAAACGTATTTCCACCTTCGTCCCTAAGTGCTGACTTATCTTTGTCAGGGTCTGCGACTCGGCCTTGTTGATCGAAATATTCCGCGCCTACGTGCAATGGCTGGTGAATGTCGGCAACGTAATGCGCAAGCAAAATAAGTGCTACGGCCTTGGTAATCCTTCGCTCATTTTGTTCAGGCACTCGTCCCTGCAAAATCTGGACGCAGAACGGAATCATATGCACTATGTCCCATTTGCTGCGGCCGGCGTGTCCGTCGCGGTATCTTTGCGCCGGCACGACGGGAACGTCGGTGTAGTGGAACCAATGATGCGAAGGCGCGCCTGGATTTGCGCCGGATCGCGGCGGAGGATTTGCTCGCCAGAAATCGCGCAACTGCCGGTCAATGTTGCGATGCGCCGAGTAATGAAACGATCTCGGATCATCAGCGCCCTTCTTGTCCCAGCCTTTGATCTCGTCGGCAATGACGGAAGCTTTTTCCAGGGAAAGTCCATCCAGCAGCGCACGGATCTTTGTGGCTGTCGCTTTGTTGGCCAATCGTTCGTCGGCGATCGCGCCGACAATCTCATGTCCAAGCGGGGCGTACGCTTGCGCCCCAGGAAATTGGAGAGCAGTAAGAATTACCGACAAGAGCAGAGATCGCGGAAAACGTTTCATTCCAAGAATGCGCGATAACACGGTTCTATCCGTCCTGCGCCGATGCCTCAGGCGCAATCTGCGCGAATTTTTTCGAGGCGTTTCTGGAGTTTCGAGAAGTGCGATCCGGCCCAATAAATCTGGCCGCACCCTGTGCAACGCCGGAATTGTTCGTAGTAGAGTTTCGTGAGCGGCTCGAGCCTTTCAATTACTTCGGCCTTGGAAACCTTTTGCAGCGGCGCGTTGCAGCGAAGGCACCGCGTAAATGGAGCGAGGCAAAGAAGAAGATCAAAGCGGCGAATTACTTCGACGGTTTGTTCATCGGCGTTTTGTGAACGCGGGCAGTAACCGGTCCTTACGACTGTATGCATTAGCAAACGTCGGTCGCGCGTCAGAAGCGCCCGATTTTCCCGTTCCATTACTGTGAGCAATAGCCGATCTTCCGCTTGAGAATCGTAGGCGACATCAAAGCCGAGCAAGCGCAAATTCCGTGCGAGCGTTCCGAGATGACCATCTGCGATAAACCTACTAGCGATAGTTGTTTGCAAGCGTTGTTCCTTGAATTGCGGAGTTCCTGTTCTTACTGGATAAAGCTCGATATCTGCAGCGCTCTTAATCGCATAATCAAAATCCACCGGCCGTCCGTTAACCAGGATCAAATCGACTTCCGGATGCGGTACGCCGCACGATTCGATTACATCCTTCACGGATGTTTTCTCGCCCAACTTGCGTTCGATGCTTGGACCAGGCGCTTCTGATCGGAGAAAAAAATCTAGATCGCCATGCAAATGGAGCCGAACCGTAAACGGGTTCACGTCAATCCATGATTCGCGCTTTGGCGTAAGCGTACTCAAACGTCGTTGCGCGCGGTCGCCCCATGAACTTGCCGGGCCCTAGAGGCTCATCTTCTCCGTAATAGCAGTCGATCTGCCATCGGCGCAGGCCGCCTCCGGTATCCATGATTTTCCATCGATTGCTGCGAAATATCTTCTCCACGTCCGCAGACTCAGTCTCGACAATTGCGCCGCGGCGCAAACTACCTTGAGTCAACTTTAGCGCAGCGGAAAAGCGTGGGACCAAAACTCCGCCTCCCCCGGTAGGGTTCGACGCGAACGCATATGAATCTCCGCCGTTGTAACGAATGTAATTGCATCCGTTTACCGGTGTAACGATCCGGCCGAAGCCTTCCTTCTTCACTGAGCGCAGAAAGTCGCGTGGATATTTTCGCCCGTGCAAACCAGGTTTTGTGACGGGTGTTGCATCGAAGCCGCGTTCGAAAGTGAAGCCGGATTCTTTCGGTGTGTAATAAAGAGTACAGACAATGAAGTATTCGCCGTTGTGTCCTTGAGGACGCCGCGCCAATTTTTCGTTCTCGTACGCAAGCCGCTGGACAACTTCGGGCCATGGAATATCTGCTCGAGCGATCGTGCTCCACGCCATTATTATTCCGCTTACGCCTAACAAGTGTAGCCACGTGCCTGTGGCACGTCTGAGCTGGACCGCCCGCAGGGCGATGGCTACAACGTCGCTCGCCAACCTGCCTAGCCAAAAAGCGATTCGATCGGCCCGCCGATTAAAACTTCGATCGGAAGTCGTTTCCATTCGTACTCGTAGGGTGGTTGTTTCCACGCGAACTTCTTTGGATACAATTTTCTGAGCGCGCGAATGATTTCAACGCCTGTTTGAAATGGGTGAAACGCATTTCGATCGGTGACGTGCAACTGCGCACCGCTACAAAGTTCGCCGGCGAACTTGTGAAACGTCGGCTGAAAATAATTTTCGCGGAAGAAAACGCCTGGCAGTCTCAATGCGTTGAGTTCGCGGCAGAGCGCTTCGGCGTTAACAAACGGTGCGCCGAAGATTTCGAATGGACGCGTTGTGCCGCGGCCTTCCGAAATATTTGTCCCTTCGAGAAGACACATGCCTGGATAAAGGGTCGCGGTATCGAGCGTCGGCATGTTGGGTGATGGCATGACCCATGGCAGGCCGGTTTGATCGAACCACATCTGGCGCTCCCAGTTTTTCATCGGCAGGATCGACAATCCACAGTCCGGGAAAACTTCGTTTCGAAATTGCAGCGCTAGTTCTGCGACTGTTTTTCCGTGTCGCACTGGAATCGGATGGAGACCCACGAACGATTTGTAATTAGGATCAAGCAATGGGCCCTCGATGGTCACTCCATTAATCGGATTCGGCCGGTCGAGGACGACGACTTGTATGCGCGCTTTTTCGCAAGCGCGCACACAGAGATACACCGTCCAGATGAACGTGTAATAGCGCGCCCCGACATCCTGGAGATCAACGAGCAAGACATCGAGATCTGTCAGCATTTCTGCGATTGGCTCGCGGTGTTCGCCGTACAGACTGTAAACGGGAATATGAAGACGCGGATGCTCATAACTTTTCCATTCCACCATGTTATCCTGCGTCTGGCCGAGAAACCCATGTTGCGGCCCAAAAAAGGCTGAGAGACGAAAAAGATCGCCATTGTGTCGCTCGAGAATCCACGATGCGTGCTCGAGCTTCGCTGAGATCGATGCGGGGTGAAGCAGCGCCCCGATGCGCGCACCGCGAAATTTCTCTGGCCAGAGTTCAACCAGATGATCGAGTGGCAGGGCGACAGGCATGCCGTTCTACTAGCACAACGCGGAAATTCTCGCGAGACGCTGTGTGGTTTGCGTTAGGCACAGCGCTATTGAACGTCCGACTCCAACACCGCGTGTATTTGGCGCTGGTTCACACGGACGCCAATTTCCTGGGGCGATGCCCCAAGCAAGAAGTGACGTGGCGCCTTTGGCGCGAATACGAACCAAAAGGGAGAGGCGAGAAGCGACGGCACGGATCCGACCGTTGATTACAACCATTTCTGTCGCAAGAGGCCGATCACTAATGCAACGGCAGTCATAACAACGCACAACTTCGCGAATAACTCGCCATGGCGTGTGTAAAAGGTTAACTCGTGCTCGGTGGGAACCTTGATATCGCCTGTGAGTACCCCTTCAGTGAACGTACTGCCTGTATCATCCTGCAATTTTTGGGTGACTCGCCCGAATTCGTTCACAAGACAGGTGACGCCAGTGTTTGCGGCGCGAATCATCGGACGGCGTGTTTCCACACAGCGAAAAATGGCGTTCGCCAGGTGCTGATGCGAACCGGCGGAATGCAAAAACCATCCGTCGTTCGTTATGTCTACCAGTAAATTCGCACCAGGATTCGTTTCGCCCGGAAGCACAAATCGTCTGGTCAGCTCGCCAATTGTATCTTCAAAACAGATCAGCGGCGCGATCTTTACGTCGCTGTTTGTTAGCTCGAAGACGGTGTAGTCCTTACCTGCTTTGAAATCACCAGGCACCTGGTCGCCAACAATTCGCGCGAGCAGTGGTACCCGGTGACGGCCCGGGACATATTCGCCAAAAGGGACCAGGTGCAGCTTTCGATAAACCTGCACCTGCTCGCCAGCCTCTGAAACAAGGAGCGCCGCGTTGTAAACATCGCCGTTCTCTTCGTCGATCGTGCCAAGGAGAATGTCGCTCTCCGCCGACGCGGCCAGGTCCATAACGAATTGATAACTTTCCCGGTCTGCGAGAACCGGGCCGGGCATGGAGCTTTCCGGCCAGATCAACAAATCGGGTGGAGGATTTGAGCGCAACGCAATTTCACTCAAGCGCCGGAATTGATCAAAAATCTTGCGCGTAAACTGCGGATCGAACTTTTGATTTTGAGGCACATTCGATTGCACGGCGGCAACTCGGAGCGGCTTTGTAGGTGACGAAACCTGGGTGGCACGAATTCCGAAAGTGAGGACGCCTACAATTGCCGCCAATGTGAGCGTCAGATCAAAATGGGGGCGCACTACTCGTGTGCTCGCCTCTAGGATCAAACGGCGCACGGTTGTGACTGCAATGACGTTCGCAAACGCAACCATGAATGATAAGCCAGCAACGCCGGTGAACTCCGCAATTTGGATCATGGGCCAGGTGCCATGCAACGCCACACCTAGGCCGTTCCAACCAAAACCGGAGAAGACCCAGCCACGCAGCCATTCCTGTGTCACCCACGCAGCAGCCAGAAGAAAGGCTAGCAACAAATTATTTGTCGACCTAATCCACGGCGACGGCGGCGAAGCTACGGTGCTGCGGGCTTGAGCCAGCATCTGTTCCCATTTAGTTGAGCCTGGTTCTCTTCTTATTTCTCGTGGCTGAACCAAACCGCAAAACCACGCCCAGAGCGCGAGATAGATTGCCATGTAAAATTGGAGAACAAACCAGCCGAGAACAGTGACAGTTGTGAGCCAGGAGAAAGTGGTCCAGAAAAATGTCAGTCCGGTAACATAACCCAAAAGGAGATTATGGAGCCAACGATGATGCAATGCTTTGCCTGAAAACCAAACTGCAGCGATGAGTGGCGTGAGAGCAATCCAGCATAGCCAGGTGAAATTAAACGGCGCAAAACAGCCTGTGTAGAGGAGCCCGCTACTGATCGCCGCGAGCCAGGGCCAGGCCACAGTTAATTTTTTCATCACGTCGTGCGACTCAGTGGCGAGTTCCAAGCTCCAACATCCAGTCTCCAGAGAAACTTCAAGGGCCAAATGACACGCCGCTTCCTATACTGTCATGTTGAGCGGAGCGAAACATCTGTGATTATCGTCTGCAGAGCTGGAAAGAAAGGCCAGAGATCCTTCGCTTGGCTCAGGATGAGAATTGCGTCTTTGAACAGGCGCTTGGAATTCGGAGCTTCAATGATCTCAGCGGTGCCGTCGGAGACTAGGGAAATCGCTGCTGTTTATGCCTCGCCAAGGCGTGACTCCGCATCCCTGTGCAGCCGCTCCCAGAGACGATCGAGTTTCGCTTTCACTTCGGTCTTGATTTGATTGAGTTCAACGGAATCGAATTTTCCCTTTTCCGGCCGGCGGTGCGCGAAAAGGTAATACTTGATCTTCGGCTCCGTTCCCGATGGGCGCACCGCGATGCGTGTTCCGTCTTCTAACTCAAACATCAACATTTTCTCCTTCGGAATTTGGTCGTTCTCTATGTCTTCGATTTTGTCGGTCTCGAAGTTTCGAACGCTTGTGACCTTTGAGCCGAGCACGTCCGGGAACGGATCGGTGGCGTAAGACTTAATCAGACGCGCGATTTTTGTTGCGCCTTCCGCGCCCTCGAAAACGAGGGAACCGTTTTTCTCGGCGAAATAACCGAACTCAGAATAGATGTCATCGAGCAGTTCATCGATCGTATTCCCGTGCGCCTTTGCGTAAGCAGCTACTTCGCAAAACATGATTACGGCGCCGTTGCCATCTTTGTCGCGTACAAAATCCGCTCCGCTGTAGCCATAGCTTTCTTCGCCTCCGAAAACGTAAAATGACGAGTGTTCAAGACGCAGTTTCCGTGTTTCCTCCTCGGAAAGATCGACATAATTCTGGTAGGCCGGGATTGCGCGTTCGTACTTGCCAAGCTTTGCGCCAATGTATTTGAAGCCGGTCAACGTTTCGACGCAACGCAGACCGTAATGTTCGGCAATCGCTTTTTGCAGATCGGTTGTGACAAAGGTTTTGATAATGACTCCGCGCGACGCGTTTTGTTTATTCAGCACGCCTTTTTCAAATAATGTCCTGGTTCGATACCAGGCAAGGAGCGAGCCGATCTGATTCCCAGTGAGCAATTTCAGCTTTCCATCCGTTGCACGAAGTGCCGCGCCCATCCGGTCGCAGTCTGGATCAGTCGCGACTACCACATCTGCATCTTCCTTTTTCGCCAGATCGATTGCCATTGTTAACGCTTCGGCATTTTCCGGATTTGGCGATTTTACCGTCGGAAATCGGCCATCGAAATGGTCCTGCTCGGGTACCACTTCGAAATTGAAACCAAGTCGTTTGAGCATCGGTCTGATGATTACACCGCCGGTTCCGTGCAAAGGCGTGTAGACAATCTTTAGCGATTTCGCTTCGCGAATGACCGTTGGATCGAGAACGAGCGTTCCCAGCCGGCGCATGTATGCTTCGTCAATATCCGTGCCAATCATTTCTATCTTACCCTGTCGGTCTTTTGGGAGCGGCGTATAGGCTTCGGAGGCGATCGTGTTCACTTTTGCAATGATCCCGTTCGCATGCGGTTCGATCACCTGTGCGCCATCGCTGAAGTAAACTTTGTAGCCGTTGTCGTACGGCGGGTTATGACTCGCAGTGATCATCACACCCGCGCTTGCCCTGAGATAACGGACCGCAAATGAAAGTTCAGGCACGGAACGTGGGCTCCCGAACACGTATGTGTCGCAACCGTTCTCGGATGCGACTTTCGCGGCAAGCTCAGCGAACTCCTTTGAGAAAAATCGCGGATCATACGCGATCACGAATTTTGGCTTCGTTGAAATTTTCGAGCTTCGATTCCAATCGTGCAGATACGCCACGAGTCCCTGCGTCGCACGGCTGATGTTAAAGAAATTCATCGCGTTAGTGCCCACGCATGGAAATTCAGGTCGCTCATTCTCGCGCGCATTTCCGCGCTCGGCGGTGGTCACGATTTTTCCACTGGTGCGCCCGCGAAGCCCGCCCGTTCCGAACGAAAGCGTCCGGTAAAAGCGGTCGTTTAATTCGGCCCACTTACCGCCTTCAACAAGTTCGCCGACAGATTGCAAATAGAGGGCCGAGGGCGCGGCCTCCAGCAATGCATGAATGTTCTTCGCTGCCGATTCCATTAAGTCTCCGTCAGCAACTGCTTGCGAGATCTTCGAATCAAGTTGTTCAGAACGATGAGGCATCGCAGCGAACTGTTCCGCTATCTACGTTTGTAGGGCAAGCGCTTCGCTTGTTGGCGATCGGGCAACCGAAGCCGTCGCCCCGTAATCTATTAGGTTGTGGACCGTGACTCCTCCATAACCGCTCGATAGACCAGTGTTCCAGCGGCAATATCCTCCACTGCCATGCCTAACGATTTGAAAATCGTGGTTTCCCTCGTTCGCGGCGGAACTTTGCCGGCGAGTGCCTCGCCGAGCTCCGCATAAATTGTCGCGCGGGAAAGAATGACGTCCCCCGATTCCTTCATCGCACCTTCGCGCGAATCGACGAACACTGCATTGCTCATTGCCTCTTCGTCGAGTTCGCGCCAGTCCGGGCGACACGCGCCGACCGCGTTCACATGACATCCACTCTTCAACCAGGATCCTTTTAGGATGGGTGTCTTCGAGTTTGTGGCCGTGACGACAACGTCAGCGCCGCACACGGCTTCTTCAGCGGACACCGCGGTTGCGCCAATTTCCTCGGCGAATTGCTTTGCGCGTTCTTGGTTTGGACTCCAGACCCGAATTTCTTCGAATGGCCTAACGAGTCGTAGAGCCTCTACGTGACTGCAGGCCTGCACACCACTTCCGAGAACCGCGAGGATTTTTGCATCGGACGGCGCGAGAAGTTTCGTTGCAGCCGCTGAGACTGCAGCGGTGCGCATCTCTGTGATTAACCTTCCGTCCATAACTGCAAGTGGCGTGCCAGTCTCCGGATCAACAAGGAAGATTGTTGCCATATGCGTTGGGATTCCGCGCTCCGCATTTGAGGGATAGAAGGTCACTGCCTTCAATCCGAGTCCATCCGGAGTTAACGCGGGCATCAGACCCAGAAAACCGCCCGGCGGATCGACCTTTATGACCGAGCGCACCGGCTGGGTCACCTTGCCCGCGGAGAAATCGATCAGCGCTTTCTCCATCGCGGGAATCAAGTCGGCCATCCGCAGGTGCTGGCGCACCTGTTCTTCGTTAAGAAAAAGCGGCTGCGTGATGTTCATTAGTTCAACCACGGATTACACAGATAACACGGATGAAAGACAATAATTCTAATCTTGATGTGTACGTTTCGTTATCCGTGCAATCAGTGTAATCCGTGGTTCCTTACGCGGTTGCAATGAGCGCGTCTGAAAAACTGCAAACACGTTGCCTGATCGTAGGCGGCGGGCCGGCAGGTATGATGGCTGGTTATTTGCTCGCGCGAGCTGGCGTGCCCGTCGCTGTCCTGGAAAAACACGCTGATTTCAACCGCGATTTTCGCGGCGACACCATTCATCCATCGACGCTCGAGTTGATGCATGAGCTCGGGATGCTCGACGAGTTCTTGAAACAGCCGCATCAGGAAGTGCGCGAGTTGCGAGGTGTGGTTAATGGCCAGGTCGTGCCAGTCGCTGATTTCAGAAAACTTCCCACGCGTTGCAAATTCATCGCGTTCATGCCGCAGTGGGATTTTCTTAATTTTCTCGCCAATCACGCCAAACATTTTCCGGAATTCCAATTGCACATGGAAACCGAAGTCGTCGATTTGTTGATGGAGGATTCGCGTGTGATCGGCGTGCGCGCAAAAACGCCGCAGGGCGACCTAGAGATGCACGCGGATCTTGTCATTGGCGCGGACGGGCGTCATTCAACCACTCAAACCCGCGCCGGTCTTGAGCAATTAGAGTTCGGCGTGCCGATCGACGTGCTCTGGATGCGTATCTCAAAAAAGGACGACGATCCCGAACAAACGTTTGGTTTTTTTCAACACGGTAAATTACTCGTGCTAATCGACCGCGGTGATTATTGGCAGTGCGGCTTCGTCATTCCCAAAGGTCAATTCGACCAAATCAAAGAACGGGGATTATCGCAATTTCAAAACGAAATTGTTAGCTTCGCTGGTTTTTTGCGCGATCGCGTGGCCGAGCTGGACGACTGGTCGAAAATCAAATTGCTAACCGTGCAGGTGAATCGTTTGCGTGCGTGGTGCTGCGAAGGATTGCTTTGCATAGGTGATTCTGCACACGCGATGTCACCGGCGGGCGGAGTGGGAATCAACCTTGCCATCCAGGACGCAGTCGCGACCGCAAACTTGCTCGCAGAAAAGCTCCAGCGCGGTCCGGTTCATGTTGACGACTTGCGAAAAGTGCAGGCGCGCCGCGAATGGCCGACTCGTCTGATCCAGGGAATGCAGATCTTTATTCATCGTCGAGTCGTTACTGGTCGAACCTCCGATGAGAAGAAGACTTCGCTTCCATTCGTGTTCCGTTTGCTAAAATGGTTTCCAATCCTGCGCCAACTGCCTGCGCGCTTCATCGGCATCGGGCCGCGCCCCGAACACATTCACAGCCCCAAAACAGACTAATAATCTACAGTTTGTTTTGGCTGAGTCTGGCACATACGATCAACCATGCGGCTCAAACTTGATAGCATCCGTGCGGCTCACGAACGGATTCGGCCATACATTCATCGCACGCCAGTGCTGACCGGCTCGCGGCTGAATCAGGCGACCGGCGCCTCGCTCTTTTTTAAGTGCGAGAACTTCCAGAAGATCGGTGCATTCAAAGCGCGTGGCGCTACGAACGCCGTTTTTTCGCTCGATGATGCAACGTCGCGCCGCGGTGTGGCGACGCATTCGTCAGGAAACCACGGGGCCGCAGTAGCTCGGGCGGCGAAGCTGCGCGGCATCCCTGCGCACATCGTCATGCCATCGAACTCAGCAAAGGTGAAGATCCGCGCCGTGGAAAGCTACGGAGCGCGTGTTGTATTTTGCGAACCCACGGAGCAAGCGCGCGAAACCGCATGCGCAGATGTGATCGCGCAGACAGACGCCACGCTGATTCATTCTTTCGAAAATCCAGACGTGATAGCGGGGCAGGGGACAGCGGTGGTGGAACTTCTTGAAGACGTTCCCGATCTCGGCCTTGTGATGTGTCCAGTCGGCGGCGGAGGATTACTAGCCGGCACAGCCCTCGCTGCGAAATCGATGCGACCCAATATCAAAGTGATCGCGGCTGAACCGGAGAATGCAGACGATGCCGCGCAATCCTTTCGCGCGGGACGAGTGATCCACACCGAAAAGAAATTCACCATTGCAGACGGATTGCGGACAAATGTTGGCGAACCAAACTTTGCGATCATCAGGCGTTACGTGGACGACATTGTGACTGTGAGCGAGGACGCGATTATCTTTGCCATGCGCATGATTTGGGAGACGATGAAAATCATTGTCGAGCCTTCAGCAGCTGTTCCATACGCTGCGATTCAGGAAGGGAAGATCGATGTGGGGGGGCAGCGAGTCGGAATTATTCTTACCGGAGGGAATGTCGATCTCGAGGCATTGCCGTGGAATCTGTAGTGGCGGCCGTGTCGGCTGCGGGATTTGGATGACATTTGCAGGCGACAGGCGTGCCTCTACAGCGGCGAGCATGAGCAAGAGAAAGAGTAAGAACGAAGGATCAGCATCTAAATTGTGGAAACTTACTTCTTGTTCTTTATCGCGAGTATTGTTGGGGGAGTTATTAATGCAATAGCCGGTGGTGGCGGGTTGATCACATTCCCGTTGCTAATGCTGGTCGTTGGGCCAATGACTGCCGATGCGACAAGCGCGGTGGCTGGGTTCGCCTCGTATCCGACGGCAGTTTGGCGTACCCGAAATCTGTTAACCGGAGTTCTGGGCAGCGGATGGTTATGGCTCCTCGTGATCCCCAGTTTTCTCGGTGGATTGATTGGAGCGCTGCTTCTGAGTCATACGGGCAATCGCAACTTCACAGAGTTCGTGCCGTGGCTGGTGTTATTGGCCACTATTATCGTTGCGTTGCGGCCGGTCCTGGTCCGGCGAAGAGAAGGCGGTACCTTGCAACCAGATCTCGCGCAGACGTTATGGCCGTTCGCAATGGCGGGCATCTTCGTGGTGGCACTCTATGGCGGATATTTTGGAGCGGGCATCGGTATCCTGATGATCGGCACTTTGACCTTCATTTCTCCGGGCGAGATTCGCCATGTGGTTGCGCTGAAGAATTTCCTGAATTGCTGGATGCGAGGAGTCGCTGTGTTTGTGCTCGTGCTTGATGGCAGTGTGGACTGGAAGTACGGCGCGCCGATGGCCGTCGGCGGTTTGGTTGGCGGCTACATCGGGGGAATAGTGTCGCATCGCGCAAACCGGACCGTTGTTCGCTCAATTGTCTCATTGGTCTTACAGTGGCAGTTTACTATTTCTGGAAGTTGTACAACCCCGCTGTAATACACGTAAGAGGCGAGTAGGCGGGAATTCAGAACTCAGAGGGAAATTTTCACTCACTTCCATCTCATTCCAAAATTTTCCATAAGGTGGGAACCAGCGGCGTGCGCAAAATCGAAACCTCTTTTCGTAAAGGGGGGTTCAATTGCGTATGAAAACGTTAACCGTAACAATGGCGGCATTTCTTTTGCTATTCAGCGTTGTCGCTTCTCGCGGAGCGAATCTGGATAGAATCTCGGCTGCGACCAGCGTTTCCGTCGAAACACTGCAGGCCGAGAGAGCTTCGACTGGACTTGGCTGGGGTGGAGTAGAGAAGGCGCACTTGCTGGCTAACGCCACTGGGCAGAGCTTCGACAACATCGTCGCACTGCACCAGTCGGGGCAAGGCTGGGGGAAAATAGCGCACGATAATGGTCTGAATCTCGGCAGGCTTGTAAGCAACGCGAACCGCTCAAGCCAGGCAACATCGCATGCGAAGAACACGCAAACTGTCCACGGTAAGAGCAGTAGCGTTCATGGGAAAAGTGCTACTAACATCGGCCGTGGCCACGGTAGTAGAATGACGACCACACGAGGTATCAATCACGGTTCGAGCTTCAGAACCGCCCATACAGGATTCCACGGCACGCATGGGATGGGTCGGATGGGCGGTATGGGACATGGCATGGGTGGCATGGGTCACGGCGGTCACGGCCGGTAAAATCGCCAACCCGAAGAGCCGCCTGCGACGAAGGATTACTTAAGAGTAATCTCGCGCATGGTTTTTGTGCCGAGAATTTCGCGGATGTCGAGGCGTTTTACAGCGGTGGCGCGGCGCTGGTCTTCAGTCCCCATGATCTTCTCGACAATGGGATCCATCTTGTCGCGAAGGTTATCGAATGCTGCCCAGTTGGGATATTCAACCAGAATTAGAATGTTGAAATCCTGAGGACCAGAAGCCTCTCCATTCAGGATTTTGTAGTCGAGGATGACCTTTTGCTTTTTCTCCTCGTCATACACAGGCTTCACGGTGCCGGTGATCTGTTTGAGGTATTCATCGCCCAAACCGGTCTTGGTTTTTACCATCGTAAGAGTCCAAACAGGCCCTTCGTTATAAGGCGCATTGCTGCCTTTCGTACTCGCAGCATCTGGCTGTGCGAAGCAGGTGAAAGCGAGAGTCAACGATGCGCATGCGATTGCATAGATCTTAGTGGTAGTCATGTGGGCACATTGGTTCGGCTGTGCTTAAGAGGCGAGAAGAATTCCCAAATATGTATCAGTCACCCCCTGCGGAATACGATTCGCCTAGATATCAGTCGCCGACCAGAATTTACGAAATGCGTTTGGCCAGCTCCGATCGATGACGCTTTTCCTGGCGGCCTCGCCCATGCGTTCTCGCAACGCGGCATCTGCGGCCAGCGAACGGATAGCTCGCGTGAAATCATCCACATCGCGTGATCGAGTGATCAAACCATTCGTTCTGTCTTCCACCAATTCCTTGGGCCCGCCAGAATCGGAAACAATGACCGGCACGCCGCAAGCCTGCGCTTCCAGAATTACATTGCCGAATGTGTCGGTGGTGCTCGGGAACACAAAAATGTCGGCTGACGCGTATGCGGTAGCCAACTCTTTCCCTCTGAGGTACCCGGTAAAAACCGCTTCTGGCAGCGATTGCGCAAACGCCTCAGAGTAGGGGCCGTGGCCAACGATGAAAAGCTGCAACGGAAGGCCTTCATCGCATAATCGGCGGTAGGCATCTGCCAAAACATCGAGATCTTTCTCCCGCGATATCCGGCCAACGTAAAGCAGGCGTACCTGACCGTTAGTGGCGCCAAATTTTTCCCAAAAAGCGGCCTCGCGCCGCGCCGGAGTGAACAGCTCGGTATCGAGACCGCGCGGAAGAATTTTAAGTTTTGCGGGGTCAAATCCGTGCTTGATCCAGCTTTGTCGATACTCTTCAGAATTAACGAAAACGGTGTCGAGCTGGCCATAGAACCAATGCATGTACCGCCACGCCATGCTTTCCAGGAAGCTGTCCTCGGTGAGAATCCGGACGTATTGCGGGAAATCTGTGTGGTAAATGCCGCTCGTTTGCAGATTGAGCATTTTGGCCGCGAGGAGGGCAGTCAGCCCGACTGGCCCAGGCGTGCTGATGATAATCTCGGTGAATTTTTCCCGTTGTATATAATCGAGCATCTGCAGAATCGGCGGGAAACTTAATTTTTGGAGTTCATACTCGGGCAATTCGAATTCGCCGATGGGCGGGAAGTTCTTAATGGGGATCTTGTACGTTTGGAGATTGCTGTGCGAAGTTACGACAGTCAGTTCGTTGCCGGCTGCGGCCCCGGCGGCAGTCATCTTGCGAATCGTAGTAGCCACGCCATTGACGTCGTCGAGCGTATCGGTGAACCAGGCGCGTTTGCGGTTTTGCAATTCGATCGGAATTTCTCCGGTCAATTCCAGAAAGATAGACCGCAGCCATTTCCGGGAAGGCGCCTGGCTGTGAAACCCGTAAATGTACGGCGTAAGAACGACCAGGATCGGCACGATGGCGCTAAGAGCTTGCATGCTCTCGACCATGTTGCCGCTGCCGATTTGCTGAACGAATTTTTGGAAAAACCGAAACGTGAGCTGCTCGGCCACCATGTTTGCCATGAGAAACGTGCGGCGCTCCGGTTCGTGGACTCCCTCTAATTGCGCGGCCAGTTTCGCTTTCACCTCTGGCTGCGCGAAGTAACCTGAAAGTTCTTTCCACAGCGACACGTTCGCAGGTTTGACGAAGTCGAAAATTTTTCCCGACAAAACGCCCTGCACGATAAATTCCATTTTCTCTTTGAGAGTGAATTCAGTCGGGGCGCGGCCTTCCATGAACCGCGAAAACATTTTCTCGAGCAGCGCGGCGCCCGGTCCGAGCTTTTCATTGAAACGATCTTGGATGAAACAGGCGACCGTGTTATAAAAACCGTGCGAAAGGACTAGCGGGGTGCCACCGCAGCCATGCGCGCTGCACTCGCCGTTGCGAAGGCGTTCGAGGAATTTTTCCGCCGATTCCGCCGCGGGAGTTTCCGTAAAAGCCGAAGCAGCGAATTGCCCACCGTGATCGTCCGAGCCCGCAACAAGAATCTTCTTCCAGGGCTCCGCGTGCGTGGGCGCCAGATTATGGCGATTTGCGAGCGTCTCGATCTTTTCCGGCGTTAATTGCTCGAACAGCGTCTGGGTCAGATCGCTGAGTAACGCATCGCGCAATCCGTTGATCCCTTCGAAATGCTTGAAAAGAAGAATCAGCAACTCAAGATGACGCGGCTCGAGCTTGCCGTTGACACTGTACAGGGGATGCGCAACCGCGTGCGCGATGTGCGCTGCTTGCAAGTAGCGTTGCAGCTCAAAAATATTATCGCGTATCGCAACGATCTCGCGATGCTGATTCTCTGAAATTCCCCAAACAAGAACGTGTAGCTTGCACGCATCGTTGGGGAAATAGGTGGTGACTTGTTCGCTGATAAAAGTGCGAGGCCGATCAATGATTTGCAGGCAGCCCTCGATGCTATCGTGGTCGGTAATGCTGACGTAGTCCATTCCTCGCTCGAGCAATTTTTCATACAGTTGTTTCGGGTCGGAATAGCTGTCGGGGAAATCGAAACGGCGAAAGAGCCATTCTTCCGAGCGCGCACTGTAGCGCGAATGAATATGAAGATCGCACCTGCTCACGGCTACATCCCCCGTCTCAGTCTTTGTTGCGCGATCCAGTCCCGATAGGTCGTAGCTGTCCGCGACCCCATCGCCCTTTCGATCATACTCGTGACCTGGCGCCAAATCGCTGGGTGCGAATAATCGGGTGGATGAATGCTAATGCGCAAAAGTGGCCTTCGCTGTAGATATCGAAAGAGAGCGGCGTTGCAGATTCGGCTAATTCCGCGCCGCCAGTTCCTTCGAACACTGTAGACAATCGATCGCGCGGCGAACTCGCTGCCTGCCCGGAGATCGCACACCTTGTGTAACCGCGTGGTATATTCCATCCCGGCATCGCATACGGCGCGCTCAGCTTCCTTGCTGAGCAGCCATGCTGGAGCCACAAAGCCTCGCGGCTTGAGATTATTCGCGCGAAATTCATCTCGCGCGGCTGTAATTCGACGCAACGCCTCATCGTAGTTTAGGTCGTAAAATTCACCTTCTTGTTGCGTGTAAAATCTCGTGAAGAACTTGTCGTGGAAGCTCTCTTTGGCACCGCAAGGGCGCTCATGAAAATATCCGTGAATAACGATTTCATGACCGTCCGCTTCCAAGCCCCGTAGCCAGGACACAAATTGTTGATTTCTCGCGAACAGCCCCTGATGATGATAGTCTGGGACGACAAGAAGAGAACAAACGCTTACCCCGCGCCGAGCCAGTTCTGAAATGATTGTGTTTGCGATCTGCTGAGTGGAGGGCGCGACGTCGTGCAGGGATACGACCATGAAATCCCTTGTGGCAGCGCCAGTTGCGACGAGGGGAAGGAAGTCCGTTGCCGCAATTGTATTCATTCGGGAATTTTCGGCCTCGACATAGCTTTGAACAAGGCAAATCGATATCGGACCCGTTAAAACGTTACATCGTTACGCGGAGCGAATTGCCGACCCTCTGGCGGTTCAACGATTTAACGTGGCGAGGCCATCTTTACAATTTCGCGA
>Ga0209268_1000142_pt1 | contig 39856 bp, 39 predicted proteins | sample GraSoiAngelo_143_FD_185900 | JGI IMG/M metagenome (GOLD analysis project Ga0209268, IMG submission 185900) | Grasslands soil microbial communities from the Angelo Coastal Reserve, California, USA - 14_1009_02_30cm (SPAdes) (version 2) | ecosystem: Environmental > Terrestrial > Soil > Grasslands ... | reverse complement strand
GTTCGCCGACCAGAAGGTTCGAGCCGGGCATTGGCGTCCCGAGGAAGCACAGGAGCTTTCACGCCATGCCGTCGAATCGTTCTTGCCCGCTGCGGGACCGTCGGAAGGGCACCGGGTCTACCGGGCGGTCGACGAGGCGGACCGGGGGGTGGGCTGGATCTGGGTGGGACCGCCACCGGTTCGTATGTTGAACGTTCCGACTCGCCGGTGGCTGTACCAGATCACGGTTGACGCGCCGTTCCGTGGGAAGGGATATGGTCGCGCCATGCTCGCGGCGACGGAGGAACTCGTGAGACACGAAGGCGGGCAGGAGCTCTATCTGAACGTCTTTCGATGGAACTCGATCGCACGCGCGCTCTATGATTCAGCGGGATACGAGGTCGTCCATGAGAGCGAAACGGAGACCGGCATGAGGAAAGCCCTGAACCAGAAGGTGACTCGGTGAACTCGGTCTCGCAACTTCGGATCTACCGGATCAAGGAGGGCAAGATGGAGGAATGGCTGGAAGGATGGACCCGGGGCGTCCTACCCCTCCGAGAGAAGTTCGGGTTCCGCATCGACGGGGCTTGGGTGGTACGCGGTGAGAACATCTTCGTCTGGATCCTCACGTACGACGGACCCGAAGGGTTCGAAGCTCGCGACGCGGCGTATTACGCGTCCCCGGAGCGGAAGGCGTTGCGGCCTGATCCCGCCCCATGGATCGAGAAATCTGAGTCTTACATCATGGCCCCGGTCCTCCCTCCCTAGTCCCGTTTCGCGCCTGTTCATTCGATTTGGACATCCGTGGAAAGTATTAGGTGGGCACTGGGGGATGGCGGTGTCGGAGGAGGCGCGGCGTGGACTTATCGACCGTGGAGGCGCTGATCAAGAACTACGCGACTCCGATCGCGGGGGCCGCCCTCATCCTGTCGGGAATCTTCCTTCGACTCCTGGGAAAGGGAGTTGCCTACCTGATTCTGGGCGCGGGAATTCTTGGGAGCTTGTATCTGGTGTGGAGGGGATTTGGATCCGGGCCGAATCCCTGGCTTCCGGTTGCCGTCCTGGCGGCCGGGATCGCGGCGTCCGTTGCCCTGGCGTTTGCTCTCAGGGCCCTCACCGTGGCGGTTGAATTCGGGCTCTTCACGGTAGGCTGGTATCTGTTCCTTCAGGCGGTGCCCGCCTTCCTTCCCCTGTTCCCGGTTCTGTCCAGCGTCGCCGGTGCATCGACATGGATGGGATTCTCGATCCTCACCACCGCAGGGTCCGCATGGGCCGGAAGGAAACGGAGGATTTCCCGCGCTCGCGGTATGGTCCCCGGTGGCTTGGCCTCCGCCGTTCGCCTCGCGAGACGCTAATCGAACGGCTCGCGTTCAAATAGCTCCTGCCGTCTCCGTGTTCCGATGGCGCGTAAAGAAGTCCGGATGACGAGAAGCGCGCGGCGACGCGCCCGTCGTCGCAAGGGTGCGGGGCCGTCGCACAGAATCAAGCGACGGCGACGCTAGCGCGAAGCCCACCCCCTTTCCTTTTCGGCAAGGCCTGCCGTTTCGGGGTTTCCACATTCGATAAATCGGGGTGTAGGCCATCCCGGACGCATGAAGGCCGCGGCTTTCCTCGTCTCCTGCCTGGAAAACGAACAGGTCCGATTCGCCTTCGGGATTCCCGGCGAGGAGAACCTGGAGCTGATGGACGCCCTTCGGGAAAGCTCGATCCGCTTCGTCCTCACCCGCCACGAAGAGGCCGCTGCGTTCATGGCGGACGTCTACGGACGGCTCACCACCCACGCGGGGGTTTGCCTCGCGACGCTGGGGCCCGGAGCGACGAATCTCGTCACGGGCGTGGCCGATGCATACCTCGACCGCGCTCCGCTCGTGGCGATCACGGCCCAGACGAACCTGTCGAGGGTGCACCGGGAATCCCATCAGTTCGTGGACATCCTGCAGTTGTTTGACCCCATCACAAAGTGGAATGCCCGGATCGAAAGCCCGGACACAATTCCGGAAATCGTTCGGAAGGCGTTCAAGTTGGCCGAGGCGGAGAAGCCGGGCTCGACCCACGTCGAACTCCCCGAAAACATCGCGGACGAAGAGGCGAATGCGGCCTCGAGACCGCTGCCCATCGAGCGGATCGGGAATCCATCGCCGGATCGAGCGAGCCTCGACACGGCGGCCGATCTGATTCAGAAGGCCGAGCGGCCGATCGTGCTCGCGGGGAACGGCGTGATCCGGAGCGGTGCATCGGATGAGTTGCGTGGGTTCGCTGAAGATCTTCACATCCCCGTCGCTCATACATTCATGGGGAAAGGGGCGATGCCGTGGACATCCCCGATGAACCTCCTGACGGTTGGGGTGCTCCCGCGGGATTACGAACTCGCGGGCTTGGACGAATCGGACCTCGTGATCGCCATCGGTTTCGATTTCGTCGAATACGACCCGCGGTCGTGGAATCCCCGAGGAGATCGGCGGATCGTACACATCGACTCCCTACCCGCGGAAATCTCCGTGCACTACGTCCCAGAAGTCGAGGTGGTCGGAGAGATTCGGACATCCCTGCACGTCCTCCGGGAGCAGGTCCGGAGGCCTCGGGAGCCTGCATGGGCTATTCGGTCCCGGGAGCGGGTCCTGAAACGATTGGAGTCCGAACTGGGAGAGCGTTCGAAGGGGGTGCTGAAGCCTCAGCGGATCCTGTGGGAGCTCCGCGACATCCTCGGGCCTGACGATCTGCTGATCTCGGACGTGGGAGCTCACAAACTCTGGCTCGGCCGGTTCTTCCGGACGATGAAGCCGAATACCGTCATCATCTCGAACGGCCTCTCGGCGATGGGCATCGCCCTCCCGGGGGGAATTGCCGCGAAGCTCGCCGATCCGGATCGCCGGGTCATGACCCTGAGCGGAGACGGCGGATTCCTGATGAGCGTCCACGAACTGGAGACAGCAAAGCGGGAGCGGACCGCCACGGTGAACTTGGTCTTTCGCGACGGTGGGCTCGGGAGCATCCGATGGAAGCAGATGGCCAAGTTCGGGCGGATGACAGGTACCGGGTTCGACAATCCCGACTTCGTACGCCTCGCGGAGGCATTCGGGATTCGCGGTTTTCGCGTGGAACATCCGTCCGAATTGAGTTCGGTTCTCTCCGAGGCGCTGCAGGAAGCCTCACCAACCGTGGTCGACGTCCCGGTCGACTACAGCGACAATCCGTTCATTGGCCCCGGCACCTGAGGCAGGTTTTACGGTGGGCAAGAAGCTGCCTGCCGAAGGACGCACTACCCGCGACGATCTGCCGAATGTCGAATTTCGATCGATCACGACGTCCCGAACCGTTCGGCGGCTCGCGCGCGGGCGCGCGCAGCCTCGACCTCACGGTTCCGGGGTTCCGCGTCGGTGACGAGCGAGTCCAGAAGGTGTCGGGCCACCGCGGCCACCTCCGTGACGGCGCGATTGACCGCGGCCTCGTTGGCCCGGGACGGCTTGCTGAATCCCGTGATCTTCCGTACGAATTGGAGGGAGGCATCCCGAACCTCCGCGTCGGTTGCGGGAGGGTCGAAGTTGAACAACGGTTTGATGTTCCGGCACATGTCCTTTGGCCCCGAGTACCGGGAAGGCAGGATGTGGAATATTCTGTTGCTCTTTCGGACACGCCCTCGCTGCGAGGTGGGAAAATGGCTCGTAGCGTTTCCGGACCTCGCGACCACGCCACCTAGCGGTCCTCTTTCTTTATGACCGACCGACGCCATCACCCAAAGGAGGGGGTTGTAGGGAATTGGCTGGAACAGGTCCGCGGCCTCCCGTCGCGATTCTCCTGTCCATCGTCGTTTCCCTGCCGTTGTTTCCGTACAACTGGCATCTACTGCTGCACATCCTCGGTGCCGTGTTGTTCCTGGGCAACCTCACCGTGACGGCGGCCTGGATGACCTGGGCCGTCGGACAGAAGGACTCGCGGGTCGCCGCGTTCGCGTCCGCTGGCGTGAACAGGGCGGACCGATGGTTCACGTCGCCGGGCATGATCCTCCTGTTGCTCAACGGACTCGCGCTGACCAACCTGGCCTGGGGTGGATGGCTCGGGTTCACGATGTCCCCGAATCGATGGATTTTCGTCGGCCTCACTCTGCTCATTGCGACCGGGGCTCTGTACGGCGCTGTAATCCGACGATACCAGAACCAAATGGTCCGCATGAGTTCGGAGGCGGCACAGACCAACGCACCTCTTCCCGAGGACTTCGCCTCGGTCTTCCGGAAATGGACCCTATGGGGCGCCATCGCAACGATCCTTCCGCTCGTCGCCCTCTACGTCATGGTAGCGAAGCCCGCGATCTAGGCTCAGGATCCCGCCGCGGTCTCGTGTCGTCCTCTCCTAAGGACGGACCCGGCGCGCGTCGAGGACCTTCGCCAGTTTGTCCAGGGAGCTGTTCATGCCCATGGCCGACATTTGCGTCCACTGCTCGTCGTGCATGGCATCCTCGGTCACGACCATGTGGACCCCTTGTGTCCGACCGTGGATCTCGACCACGGCCACGACCTCATACGGAGCCACGCCAGGGATGAAATCGGCGACCGTCCTGTACACGAGGCGCGTACGCGGTGTGACCTCGACATAGGTGCCGCCCGCGACGGTCGTGAGAGGGAGACCTGCCGCCTTGAGTCCTTCCATTTGGGCCGAATCGGTCGCCGTCATCGCGTATTCGAACTTGCCACCCGGGCGGAGTTCGAGCCTGCTGACTTTCGTCACGAATCCCTCGGGGCCCCACCACGATTCGAGACCTGCCTTCGTCGTCCAGAGGTCCCAGACCTCGTCTACGGTCGCCGCTTGGAAGGTGCGCTCGAAGGTGAGTTTCGCTCTCGGCGAGGTCGCGGATGTCGGTGACTTGCCTTTCCTTGCTATTTTGCTCACTTCCTCTCTGCCCAGGCCTGCAGGAGCGTCTTGATGTCGATCTCGGGCGTCTTGAGGACGGCTTCCATCTTCTCAACCCGGTTCCCCGATTTCGAATCACTCGAGATCTCGATCGGCGTCACTCTCCCCTCGGTTCTCGACGCGGGGGACTGTCGCAAGAAAGACCCGGAATCCAGGCGATCCGTACAAAGCCAGCCTGGCCACGTTCCCGAACAACGCGCCATGCCCCATCTCGATCGGCTTCTTTTCAATCATCCCCGAACCTCGAAGGACATAGGCCACGCCTCGGCGCCCGTGGTCGATGGGGACCGACACGTCCGCCTCCCGAGTGAACTCGATGTCCGTGCATTCGAGTTGCATGAATGTTTCGGCCCGTGCCGAAGGTCCAACGACGGGCCGTCGCAGCGTACCATCGATGGACTCCATCGCGTCTCCCGCATCCTTTATTTGGATTGACGTCGGCGGCGCCTCCGTGTGCCACGGCAAGCGGAGGACGATTGACAACCACCGGGCGCTCCGGCCCTCCTGGGCCGGCTGCATCGTTAGCTCGTGCCGAACCTCTTGGTGCGCGGTGACGACGAGCACCGATCCCGGATTCAGGACGGTGTGATTGCCGCTCCCGTCCTCATGGTGCACGAGGCCGTCGATCACGTAGGTGACCACTTCCTCCGCCAGGTGCGGGTGAAGCCCCACCTGAATCCGCCGGGTCGCGACGGTTTCGGCGAACCGATCGAAGGGAGGGAACGGACCCTGTTCGGCGGTCGGCATGAGCAGGTGCGATGTCGGATCGGAGAGGTCCTCGTGACTGGACCGGATCACAACGAGGCCATGTCTTCCGATACCCGCCATCGACGCCCCTCGACGTCCTCCAATTGCGTCCTGGTATCTAACTTCTCCTTGTGCGTCGGTCGCCCCTAGATCGGCCCCGCAGGGGATGAGGTCGACCGCGTGCCGCGAGGGGGGGCAGGCCTTCGATCCGTCTCGATGTATTCCCTCGAGAACCTGGCGGTTACGACTACATGTGCGGGGCGTTGGGATTCTGTTGCCACAAGGCCATACGGGTACCCGAGGGGTCCTCAAAGATGGCGAACCATCCTTGGCCGGGGACCTCATTCTTCGGAGCGATGATCTTCCCGCCAGCCTTCTTGACCTTCTCCTGGTACTCGTCGACCGAGTTCACCGAGATGTAGTTGATGACGCCCGGGGGCCAGTTTCCCGGCTGCAGGCCGCCGATGCCGCCACCGGGCCCGCTCGGTGCCTGGAACACCGAATAGTTCATGCCTGGGACCTCCTGAAATTTCCATCCGAAGAGACTCGCATAGAACTTCTCGACCTTCTTCGGTTCCTTGACGTGGAACTCGACGTGCACGATGCTTCCGGGTTTCGGGGTTTCGGCCATGATGATTCCTCAGTAGCCGCGAGCAAACGGGCAGGCCTATATAATCGTACCGAGGGGAGAACGCAGAATGTACGGAGATCCTCGACCGGACTAGGGCGCACCTGGCCGGAACTTGAGGGACGCGGAGTTGATGCAATACCGGAGCCGGGTCGGCTCGGGGCCGTCGTCGAACACGTGTCCCAAGTGCGAACCGCAGTTCGCGCACTCGACCTCGGTCCGCCGCATGAACAGGCTGCGATCTTCTTTGTTCCCCACGCTCCCTTCCTGGGCGGGCGCCCAGAAGCTCGGCCAGCCCGTCCCGGAATCGAACTTGGTCTTCGAGGCAAAGAGCTCTCGCCCGCAGACGACGCACACGTACACACCGGGCTCGTGGTTGTCCCAGTATTCTCCCGTATAGGGACGTTCGGTCCCCTTGTTGACGCACACCTGGTACTGCAACGGCGTGAGCTGTTCTCGAAGCTTCGCTCGGTCGAATTTCTCCACGAAGACAAATGCGTACGCGGACGATTTAAGGTTTTGCGGATGGGTGGATTTTGCGGCTCGCACTCATCGGCGTGATGACACGACGGTCAGCGGTCGAGCAGCGCGTCGCACAATGCTTTTCTTGGAAGGTCGATGCGGGGAGGGGGCTGCCGTGCAGGAGTACGATCTCATCATCCTTGGCTCCGGTTCCGGGATGAACTTCGTCGATGCGCTGATTCAGGAGAATCCCAAGATCCGGATCGCGGTCATCGACAAGGACGAACCGGGAGGGATCTGTCTCACGAGAGGGTGCATCCCGTCCAAGATCATGGTCTACCCGGCCGAACTCGTCCGGACGATGGAAGACGCCGACGCCCTGGGCATCGAGGCCGACGTCAGGGGCGTGAGTTACGAGAAGATCATGAAGCGGATGAGATTGATCATCGATCGAGACATCGACGCGATCAAGGAGGGCCTGTCCTCCTCCGAAAACATCGATTACTTTCATGCGGTCGCCGAGTTCGTTTCACCTTATACCTTGAAGGTCGAAGGCAAGACCGTCCGAGGCAAGATGATCTTTCTCGGAAGCGGATCCCGTGCCATTGTCCCGCCGATCAAGGGGCTTGACAAGGTCCGGTATCACACCAGCGACTCGATCATCCGGATGGAACTCAGGAAGCGGCCGGAGAGCATCGCGATCATCGGCGGGGGCTACATCGCGGCCGAGTTCGGACACTTCTTCTCCGCGGTGGGATCCAAGGTCACAATCATCGGGAGGAATCCCCAGTTCCTGCCCGAGGAGGAACCTGAGATTTCCGCCCTCGCGAAACGGGAGCTCGGCCGGCATATCCAGATCCTGACCGGCCACGAGGTCCGTGAGGTCGAGGAAATCCCGCCGGGGACCAAGCGGCTGCACGTCGTCGAACGACAGACCGGACGGACCAAGACTCTGGACGCCCGGGAGGTCCTAGTCGCGGCCGGAAGAGGGCCCGAGACCGATCTCCTGCACCCGGAGAGGGGAGGTGTGAAACTGACAAAGGACGGTTGGATCGAGACGGATGAGTACCTCGCGACCTCGCAGCCGAACGTCTGGGCCTTCGGGGACGCCGACGGAAGGTTCCTGTTTCGGCATGTCGCGAACTACGAGTCCGAGGTTGTGTTTTACAATGCGGTTCGGAAGCAGAAGGTGAAGGTCGATTACCACGCGATCCCGCACGCCGTCTTCATGTATCCCGAAATCGCGGGGGTAGGACTCAAAGAAAAGGAGGCCATCGAGCAATTCGGCGAGGCGAAGGTCCTGATCGGTTTCGAGCGGTATGAGGACACCGCGAAGGGAGAGGCGATGAACGTACGGGACTTCTTTGTGAAGGTCGTCGTGGCACGGGACTCGTTGAAGATCCTGGGGGCGCACATCGTCGGTCCCCATGCCTCCGTCCTGATTCAAGAGATCATCAATCTGATGTACACCTCGGACCAGAGCGCCCGGCCCATGCTCGATGCCATCCACATCCATCCGTCGCTGAGCGAGGTCGTCCAGCGGGCGTTCGGCTCTCTGATGAGCCCGAAGGAGTACCACCATCGGCTCGGACACTATGGGCTAGCTGTCGGGTGAGACCGCGTCGTTGGCTCCCAAGCATCCCGACTCATCGGTGGAACACATTGGAGGGGCTATGACCGTTCGCTTGTCCCTTAAGTGCCCCCAAGGCTTATTGGGCCCTCCCTATTCCTCCGGGACCGGCATCCCATCGCCCGGCTTGATCATGGAGGAGACGGAATGGACAAGACAAGTTTCCTAAGCGTAGACGAATACATCAAGACCTTTCCGAAGGACGTTCAACGCATTCTTGAAAAGATGAGAGAAACCGTGAAGAAAGCGGTTCCCGGCGTGGTGGAAGGGATCAGCTACCAGATGCCGACATTCAAACTGAACGGCAAAGCGTTGGTCTATTTCGCGGCGTTCAAGAGTCACATCGGATTCTATCCGATACCCTCCGGTGTCGAAGCCTTCAAGAAAGAACTGTCGCGGTACAAGAAGGGAAAGGGTTCGGTCCAATTTCCAATGGATCAGCCCATCCCCTACGACCTGATGAGGAGAATCGTCCTATTTCGAGCGAAGGAACAGTTGAAGAAAAAGGCATGATCATTTCTGCGTTCCGAACGGACCCTGGCTCGCTCCGGGAACAGAGCCTGCCGGAGGGGATGTATTAGGGCGGGAGTGAGCTTGCAAAGGAGGGCCGAAGAAAGAAAGGCAATGCCGACTTTACGGATACGATGACGAACGTCGGCTCTGTCAGGCGTCGGTTCAGAGCCGGGAGGGATACGAATGGATGAGCCGTACGGGCTGCCGCCGGGACTTCCCGTACCGGTGGACGACGGGGCGTGCGATCACCTCCCTGGCATGTCGATGCCCTCGGTTCGCCTCCGTTCCACGACCGGTCGCCACGTGGACATTGCCAAAATCTCCGCGCGGAGTACGGTGCTGTTCTTCTATCCCGCGGCCACCGGGAAGCCGGACATGCCTAAGGAGTGGGACCTGATCCCAGGCGCCCGTGGATGCACGAGCCAGAATTGTGCCTATCGGGACCATTATCGGGAGTTCCTTGACTTGGGGCTCGAAGTCTTTGGGATCAGCGCCCAACGTCCGGAGGACCAGAAGGAGTTCGCGGTCCGCATGGGTATTCCTTACGAGCTCCTGAGCGACTCCGATTTCGAGCTGACCGAGGCCCTGCGCCTTCCCGCCTTCGAGTTCCAAGGCCGGCGGTACATCAAACGACTTACGATCGCCGCCGAGGACGGTCGTGTCAAGAAAGTGTTCTATCCCGTGTTCCCACCGGACCGAAACGCGGAGGCGGTGCTCGCATACCTGCGGGGGCGCTAGGATCGCGCGTGCTCTCGAGGGCCCCTTGCGACCTCCCGCCGCAATCGCGTTCGACCTCGACGGGACCCTGGTCGACACGGTCCCTGCGAGGATTAGGGCGTGGCTCCAGGCCCTCCACGAGGCGGGCATCTCGGTCGGCCACCGGGAGGTCGCCATGCTCATCGGCAGCGATGGGAGATATGTGGCTCGAGAGTCGGCCCGCGCGCTGGGGCAGGATCTCGACGAGCAACGGGCCGAGCGCATCGACCGTCGGCAAGGGGAGGTCTTCGAGACCCTGAACGTCGACCCGAAGCCTTTGCCCGCCTCACGTGAACTGTTGATGAGGCTCGAAGCGCGAAGTATTCCCTGGGCGATCGCGACCTCGAGCCGGCACGAGCAGGTCGGGGCGTCCGTCCAGGCGTTACGTCTCCCTCGTCCTCCGACGATCATTGACGGGCACGATGTTGCACATGCGAAGCCGGCTCCCGATCTGCTCCTGAAGGCCTGTCGGGTTCTCGGGGTCGAGCCGAAACGATGTTGGTATGTCGGCGACTCACGCTGGGATATGATCGCGGCAAGGGCGGCGAGCATGGTCGCTGTGGGCGTGACCGCGGGCTCGGCGGTCCAAGCCGGTGACCTGACTTCGGCCGGCGCGGTCAGGGTGTGTACGACTCTCCGAGGGGTCATCCAGCTCCTCGGCCGAGAGCGCAGCGGAATTGCCCGTCCTGAAAGGGAACCTTGAGGCGGTGTCGGAACCGATCGAGTTCGAGGACACGTCATCCGCAGGCTCCGGTCGGACAGGGCCCCCGCGAGTCGACCGCTCATCCATTAATAGGCCGCCGCCGTTTTCGGCAGAGCCATGGCGGCCGCGGAAACGCAGGCCCTGTTCCAGCAGCTGACAATTCTTTTGGCCCTCGCCACCGCAAGTCAATTTTTGTTCCGACGCTGGCATCTGCCCATGATCATCGGAGAGATTGCGGTGGGCATCGTGCTAGGTCCCAGCGTGGTGGGGAACGCGGCGCTGGGCTCATACCGATACTTTTTCGATCCGGCTGTCGTCCGTACACTTGCGGTCCTCGGTTCAATTTTTCTCCTGTTCCTGATCGGTCTGGATTTCGATTTCCGTGTGGTGTACACGCGGAAGAACGTGGCCGTGGCATCCGGGGGGGTCGTGCTACCACTCCTCCTTGGCTTTGCGGCGGCCCTCTATCTCGTGCCCGTCGCATCGATTGGGGCCAATGGGACCCAATTTACGATGGCGCTGTTCGTCGGAGCGACCCTCACCGCGACGAGCGTCGCGATCACCGCCGCCGTCCTCTTCGAACTGAACCTCCTGAAGGACCGCGTGGCCCAAACGATCTTGGGGGCGGCAGTCGTCGACGACGTCCTCGGCCTGATTGTCCTTTCCGTGGTCGTCGGGGCGACGGCGGGCCGGGTCAGCCCCGTTGATCTCGTGATCCTCGTCACCGAAGCCGTCGGATTTCTCGTCGTCGGGATGGCGATCGGCATCTACCTACTTCGCCGGGTCGTCGCACGAATCCACATCGAAGGGAAGACGCTGGGGGTCCCCCTAGGCGGCTTCGTCGTCGCGGTGGCGATTACGTTCCTCTTCGCCCTCACGGCGGAGTCGCTCGGATTGTCCGCGGTTGTCGGCGCATTCCTCGCGGGAAGCATGTTCGCGAACACCACCCTCCAGGACGACTTCTCGAAAGCAGCCCGACCTCTCGCGGCTGTCTTCACCCCGATCTTCTTCGTGTCCCTCGGCCTCCAGGTGGACTTCCCCTCGGTGGCGACTCAGTTCGGCTTGATCCCGTTTGCGATCGTCCTGACCGTTGTCGCCGTCATCACAAAGGTGGTCGGTTGTAGCCTCCCGGCCCGCCTCGCGAAGATGACCGTCCGCGAAGCCGTGGCGATCGGCTGGGGCATGACGCCTCGGGGCGAGGTCGGCCTGGTCGTGGCCTTCGCCGCCCTGTCGGCGGGAGTGGTCGGGAATGCCCTGTTTTCCATGATCGTCCTCGTCCTCATCCTGGTCACGATCCTGCCCGCGCCTCTGTTCCGACGGGCCCTGAAAGCCGTCGAGGCGGAACGCCTTGAGGCGGCCGGGGTCGGCCAACTCGCGGAAACGGAGCCGCGGCATGGCTAGGGCGACGACGGTCTCGGTGTCGGACCGTGCGGTCCGGTACGTGAAGCGCATAAGCCAAGCCGCGTTACCTCCTCGATCGGGGGCGGAACCGTACTCTCCGAGCCGGACCTTTCGGATCGATTCAAGGCCGCGCTCCTTGAATTGAAAGCCGAGCCTCATTCGGCGACCGGCAAGGACAGCACTCTGGAAATCCTTCGATCCGTCGTCGAGGGCCACCGGGCGAATCGAGTCGTTGTCGCGAATCTTCCGGCCGAGCTTCGTGCCGTGGTCTCCGGAGCTTTGCAGGGTCGATCCGTCCAGTTCTTGGAGGACCTTCCATCGAGGGATGTCCTGGGCGCGTGCGCCGCCGCGGAGGTCGGAGTGACTTGGGCGGAGTATGCAATTGCGGAGGACGGGGCGATCGTCGAGGTGGCTCACGATGACGCCGCGCGCCTCGCCGCGTCCCTGCCGATCGTGCACATCGTCCTGCTCCCCGCCGGGAGGTTAGTCCGAGACGTCGGCGAGGCGATGGCCGTCGTCGGAGACATTCTCCGGGCGAGCGGACCGGGAAAGCGACCTACGGTCACGTTCATTTCGGGGCCGAGCCGGACGGGTGACATCGAACTCCGCCTCCTCTATGGAGTCCACGGGCCCCACTCCCTCCATGTGGTCCTCCTCGAATGGTTCGAAGGGAGGTAGGCACCTGCTCAAGGGACGACGGCGATTGGCGATCGAAGTTCGCCGGTCCATCGAAGAGCCCGCACGGGTCGGAAAACTCTGGGAAGCGATGGAACGGGGTCGGGCGAACCGGGCCGCGACGATCGAGAAAACCGGCCTCGACCTTCCCGCATTTCGGGATCGCGTACGGTTGATCAAAGAGACCGCGGCCCAGGATCCTTCGATTGCGGAGGCGTTTGCGGAGGCGGTCCGGGCGAACGGGGGTCGCGTCTTTTTCGCCGCAACCGGCCGCCAGGCGGTCCAATACGTGCTCGATGTGTGCCGAGCCAACGGCGCCGAGTTCCTCGTCAAGTCGAAATCCCTCACCTCGGAGGAGGTCGAAATGAACCAGGGTCTTGCCGCGGAGGGGATCCGCGCGATCGAGACGGACCTGGGCGAACTCCTCTGCCAGGTGGCCGGGGAGAAGCCGTCCCATCTCGTATTCCCCGCGATCCACATGACGTCGGATCGGATCGCACGCATGCTCTCGGAAGCGTATGGAGAGCCGATCGTCCCGGAGCCGTCGAGCATCCTGTCCGTCGTCCGCGCCCGATTGCGGCCGCAATTCCTGGCGGCGAACGTCGGCGTGACGGGCGCGAACATCGGAGTCGCCGAGACTGGATCGATCGTCGTCGAGACGAACGAGGGCAACGGCCGCCTCGTCACGAGCGTGCCGAAGGTCCATATCGCCCTGATCGGCCTCGAGAAGATCGTCCGGCGTTGGGAGGATGCCGCGGACCTCGTCCGTGGTCATGCAATCAGCGCGACCGGACAGCGGATGACGGTGTACGTGTCCCTGATCTCCCAGCGTCAGCCCGTCGCGAAGGATCCGGCGGGGCGGGAGTTCCACGTGATCATCCTGGACAACGGACGGACCCGGATGCGGGCCGACCCGTCGTTTCGGGAGGCGTTGAATTGCATCCGCTGCGGAGCCTGCATGAACGTCTGCCCGACCTACGGCGTCACGGGCGGCCACGTGTTCGGCCACATCTATCCTGGTCCGATCGGCATCCCTTGGACCGCGAACGTCCACGGCCTCGAGGAGGCATCCTTCGCCCACCTCTGCGTCTCGTGCGGCCTGTGCCACGAGATCTGCCCCGTCGACATTGACATCCCGTGGATGATCGCGAAGGTGAAGGACCAGGACGTCGAGGCGCATGGGCAGCCAACCGCGGAGCGGTTCTTCATGGCCTCCGAGGCGTTTGCGAAGCTCGCGTGTCTGTCGGCTCCCCTGGCGAACCGCTTGCTGCGGCGGGCATCCTTACGCGTCCTGATGGAGTGGGCCGTTGGCGTCGATCGTCGGCGGACCTTGCCGGCCTTCGCCCACCGGACCTTGCGGTCTCGGTTCCAGGCCCGTGAAGGCCCAGCGGGTCGGGTCGGCAAAGTGGCGTTTTTCCCGGACCTCTACGCGGAGTACAACAACCCCGATCAGGGACTGCGGGCGATTGAGATCCTCGAGCGACTCGGTTACTCGGTCATCATCCCGGACGTCCAGTGGAGCGGCATGCCCTACGTCTCGTACGGTCGGCTCGGGAAGGCGTCGAAGCTCGCCGCGGAAAACCTGCGGGTCCTCGGGCCGCTCGTGGACGACGGGTACGACATCGTTTCGACGGAGCCCACGGCCGTCTACATGCTCCGCAAAGTCTACCCAAAGCTACTCGAAGGGGACCTCGCGTCGAAGGTCGCAACCCATTCCCGCGGATTCTTCGAGTTCATCGAGCCCCATCTCGCGGAGCTCTCCCTCCGACCGAGCAGTGACGTCGTCGGCCTCGTCGGATTCCATATCCCCTGTCACGACCGTGCGCTCTCCTCCGGGCTCCCGGCGATGCGGTTCCTTGAGCGCGCCTCGTATCGGGTCCGGCCCGTGGAGACGGGCACCTGTTGCGGAATTGCCGGAACCTTCGGGATGAAAGCCGGATGGCTCGGGTACGACCTGTCGATGGCGGTGGGGGAGAAGCTATTCGAACAGTTCCGCGCGAGCGGATGCGACCTCATCGCGACGGAGAGCAGCGTGTGCACCCTTCAGTTGCAGGACGGGTTGGGGCGTCCGGTTCGGCACCCGTTTGATCTGGTCCGTCTCGAAGGGCCGCCCTAGGACCTGGTTCACGCGGCCTCGACGTACTTCCCCGGATTGAGGATACTCTTCGGGTCGAAGAGTTGCTTGATCCCTTTCATCAGCCGCAATGCCTCTTCGGCGCCGTGCGCGTGCATCTGTTCGCGCATGAGGGCGACCTTTTGGACCCCGACCCCGTGTTCCCCGGTGATCGTCCCTCCGACACGGATCGCGTAGCGGCAAAGATCCTGGGAGGCCGCGGTCGCGGCGGCCCGACTGGCGGAGTCCGTCCGATCGAACAGGATCGTGGGATGGACGTTCCCGTCTCCGGCATGGCCCAATGTCGGCATGCGAAGCCCATGCCGCGTCGCGACTTCCTTGACGAGGGCCAGGTACTCCGCGAGGCGGTCGATCGGGATCGTCACGTCCTCGATCTGGACCCCCGAGGCCAATTCCTTGACGGCCAGGTACGCGTGACTCCGCACGGTGTAGAACCGTTCCGCTTCGGCCTCGTTCGCGGCGCGCGAAAAGCGTCGGGCCCCGTGCGCCCGAAAAATGGCTTCCGCGACGACGACGAGGGGTTCGTCCAGGTCGACCAGGAGGGTCGCTTCGGCTTCCTCGAAATTGGTCTGGAAGGCCGCGTTCACGGCGAGGACCGTCTCGCGGTCCATGAATTCCATCAGGTTGGCCATGACCTGTCGACGGCGGAGCTCTTGGATCGCCCGGCCCGCGGAAGGCCAATCGTCGAAGGTCACGAGCATCCGGACGAAGGGTACGGAAGGAACCGGGAGGATTTTCAAATGGGCCTCCGTCACGACGCCCAAGGTCCCCTCGCTCCCGATCATCAGATGGACCAGGTCGTACCCGACGCGGTTCTTGGCCAGCGGTTCGCCGAGCGTCACGCTCCGTCCGTTCGCGAGCACGACGCGGAGGGCCAGGACCCAGTCCCGCATCGTTCCGTATCGCACACATCGCATGCCGCCGGAGCTCTCCGCGATCGCGCCGCCGACCGTGCACAGGAAGCTGCTCGCCGGATCCGGCGGGAAGAAGAATCCCTCCTTCCGAAGCGCCTGATTGAGGTCGTCGAGCACGACGCCGGCCTGCACTTGGACGTACCAGTTCACCGGGTCGATTTTCAGGATCCGGTTGAAGCGTTGCATGTCCAGGATGATCGCACCGTCGAGGACGACGGCCCCCGTGAGGCTGGTCCCGGCCCCGCGGGCGACGACGGGCACGCGACGGCGCGTGGCGACGTCGAGAATTCGGCCGACCTGCTCCTCGGTCGAGGGGCGGGCTACGACCGCCGGGGTAGCCTCGAAGTCCGCCATGTCCTTCCGGAAAGCCTCGAGGGCACTGGACTCGGTGAGGACGTTTTCCGCTCCGACGATCGGACCCAGTTCCGAGGCCAACCCGAGAACACGAGAACGCGCGGGCATCGAGGGAAGTAAACAGGTCGCCGACCAAAAGGGCTTGGACCGATTGCCTGGTCCTGTTCCTCGCGGGTCCACCGGACGGCACGTGTTTCATGTGCACCGCGAGAGTCAAATATTAGCACGCCCTTTCCGCGGCGGGGGAGGTAGACGGCCCTGCTGTCCGTCGCGGCTCCGCGTTCCCTACGTTTGCTGTGCGCGAACCGCGTCGAGGGTCGCTCATCCGCGTAGGCGTCTAGGTTGGAGGAAGATTTGTGGTCGAAATGATGGAAGCAGAGCCGAGGCAGAAGGTGGCCGAATCCGGTGAAACGATGCAGATCGGGAAGAGTCGCCCCCCGTTGCCCTTGACCGACTTGCCTGAACCGGAGGAGGTTTTCAAGATCAAGGGCCGGATCGGCCCGAAACAGCTCTTCCTGTACGTCCTCGGTCCGAGCATGATCGCGCTCGGCGTTTCCATCGGGAGCGGCGAGTGGCTCGTCGGTCCGCGTACCGTGGGCGGGTCCTCGACCGGCTTCATCGGCATAGGGTGGATCGTCCTCGTCTCCGCCATCCTCCAAGTCTTCTACAACGTCGAAGTCGGGCGTTTCACCCTCGCAACCGGTGAAGCTCCCGTCGTCGCCTTCGGCCGCGTGCCCCCCGGTTTCTGGCTCTGGACACCCCTCGCGGTGTTCCTGTTCTACCTTGCATTCATCTGGGGAGGTTGGGCGCAAGCTGCGGGCGAAAGCCTCTTCCCGCTCATCTTCGGCCGCGCGAGGACTGCGGCGGAGCTTTCCACCGTCAAGGCGCTCGGGGTCGGGCTTTTGTTCCTCGTATTCGGAATCACCTTGTTCGGCCGAAAGATTTCGCGGACCCTGGAGATCGTGAACTGGTTCATGGTCGTGTTCATCCTCCTGTCTGTGGTCATCATCGCCATCCTCGTGGTCCCCGCCGCGGTTTGGGGGAACTCGTTCGCATCTCTCGTGACCCCCGCGGCTCCGCCGCCGGGCACGAGCGCGACGAATCTAGGCGCGCTGGCGGGCTTCACCGCATTCGCGTCAGGCCTGAATTTCGTCCTCATCAGCTATTATCGAGACAAAGGGTATGGGATGGGTAGTCGAATTGGCTTCATCGCGGGGCTCGTCGGCGGGAAACAGGAAGAGATCCGGGCCTCGGGAGTCACATTCCGCGACACGCCGGAGAACGCCGCGCGGTGGCGGCGTTGGTTCCGATACCTGCTCTACGACCAATGGGGGATTTTCTTCGTCGGTGCGCTCTTCGGCATGATGCTCCCGACGATGATCGTCTACCAGCTTGCCCAGACGTCGGGAAGGACGCCGACCGAGCTCACGATCCCAACCTTTGCCGCGGACCAGCTTGGAACTCTTTTCCCGAACATGGCCTTCTTGCGACCGTGGGCGTTGATCGCCGGATTCATGATCTTGTTCTCCACCCAGCTGGTCGTCTTCGAGCTCCTCACCCGACAGTTTGTCGACGGCGCCCATGCGATCAGTCCTCGGTTCCGGAAATTCACCGGGGGAGACCCCCGCCGCTTCTACTATCCGTTCATGCTGGGACTGACCCTCCTCATTTCAGCCGTCATCTTTCTGGCGCCCGCGTTCCGACTGATTCAGGTGTCCGCCAATTTCTCAAACCTCCCCGCGATGATCATCCCGTTCGCGGTGATTTACCTCAATCGGCAGCTGCCGAAACCCGCCCGGCTGAAGTGGTGGTCGTATGTGGCCTTGCTCCTGAACGTGGCCTTCTTCGGGTATTTCTTCATCAACTTCGTATTGAACGATCCCCTATTCCGGTTCTAGGATGAGGGATCCGAGACCGCCACGGCGGCGCCCGGACAGCCGGAAGGCGCGGTCAGTGGGAGCGAGTCGGGACTCCGTCCGGACCGTTACGCGAAAGGCGGAGTCCTCCCGCGCGATGCCTTCCGTCCTCCGCGACCTGCGGCGGGATGCCATCGCAATCTTCCAACGTGCCGTTCGAAGGGTCGATCCCGAGCGAGCCGTCATGGAGGCCTTGCACCTGGACGGCGATCGCCTCGCGGTTTCGGGAAATCGGATTCCGATAGACGCGCGACGTTCGATTCACATCCTCGCGATCGGAAAGGCGTCGATGGGCATGTCGAGGGGCGCGCTCCGCCTCCTCCGGCCTGACTCAGGACTCCTCGTGGCCCAAGAGATCCCGTCCCCTCCCCCGAACGGCTTCCAGGTCGTCCGCGCGTCACATCCGGTGCCCGACGAGGGGAGCCTCAAGGCGGGCGAAGCCGCGATGCGTTTGATCGACCGACTCGGACCGGGGGACCTTCTCCTGGTCCTCCTGTCGGGCGGGGCGAGCGCCCTGTTCGAGGCGACCCCGGTCCCCCTCGAGGACCTGCGGACGGCGACCGTCGAACTGCTCCGCAGCGGGCTCGGCATTCGAGACGTTAATGAGGTCCGCAAGGGCCTTTCCAAGGTCAAAGGAGGTCGCCTCGCCGAACGAGCCTCGGCCCGCGGCGCCACGATGGTCGGTCTCATCCTGTCGGATATCGTCGGGAATCCGATCGATGACATCGGCTCCGGTCCGACGGCCCTTCACTCTTCGCGGGGTGAACGCGCGAAGTCGATTCTCGAGCGGCACCGTTTGTGGGATTCGATGCCCGTGACCGTGCAGCGCCTTCTTCGGTCGGCCGCGGAGTCCAGTGAAGCTCGGACCTCGGTTCCCTCCGGCGCCGTCTACAACGTGATCGTGGCCGACAACGGACAGGCCTGCGACGCTGCCCGGGAGGAAGCGGAGCGACGGGGCTATGCCTCGCACGTTCTCACGACCGCGATGGAAGGAGAGGCTCGTCACGTTGGACCGGTCGTGGTTTCGCAGGCTCTTCGATGGAATTCGGCCGCGCGATCTGTGGCGGTCATCGCCGGAGGGGAGACCACCGTCACGGTCCGCGGCGGCGGCCGGGGAGGGCGCAACCAGGAAGTCGCGCTGTCGGCCGCCCGACTCTTGGAGGGCCGGCCCGCGGTCCTCCTCGCCTGCGGCACGGATGGGGCGGACGGCAACACGGAGGCCGCCGGCGCGATCGTCGACGGAAAGACGATGGCACGGGCGAGCGCCCTCGGACTGAACCCCGAGGAGTTCCTCGACAACAACGACGCGTATTCGTTCTTCCGCCCGCTCCGCGATTTGGTCGTAACCGGTCCCACGGGCACAAACGTGGCCGACTTGGTCCTGTTCCTCGCTCATCGACCCGGCCGCGATCTCCGGGAGTCGCTCAGCCGACCTTCCGGAAAGGGTCGCGCGTCACGGCTCGCCAGTGGTGAGTGAAATTTTTGGGGTACGCCGAGAACCTGGTGGCTGCTGAGAAGGCCTGACGCCGTGAGGAGCGCCCGCGTTGGGATTTGAACCCAAGTCACCAGGTCCGGAGCCTGGAAGTCTATCCAAACTAGCCTACGCGGGCTCGCGGGCGAATAGGTCACGGAGTTAAAGCATCCGCCTCAACGACGCCGGGGACGAATCATTTCTTGGCGAATTCGGTGTATCCACAGCGGCCGCAGGACACGCGATCCACATGTTTGGCGAGGAACACGCCGGGTCCGCACTTCGGGCAGTTCGCTCGCTCCCGCGAAATGCGATTCCCGTCGATCTTGTAGAACCTTCGCTTGAGGCCGGCCCTTCCCTTTTCCTTCTTCGCCTCGGCCATCACTTACCGCCCTTCTTCTTCGGCTCCGCCTTCTTCTCGTCCTTCTTTTCCTCTTTCTTTTCAGCGGGCTTCTTTTCCTCTTTTGGCGCGGCCTTCTTCTCTTCCTTGGGAGCCGGCTTCGGTTCCTCTCTCGCCGGCGGCTTCTCCGCCCTCGGTTCGGGCTTCCCCTCGGGTTTCGGCGCCTCCGGCTTGGGCGCCGCCACCGGTTTCGCCGCCCTCGGAGCCGGCGCGGGTTTCTCCGGTTTCGGCGCGGCTTCCTTCTTGACCTCCGGCTCGATCAGCTTGTTGCGGACCAGGATGTGCTTGCGCTCGACGATAAGGGCCTGCTCCTTCGTCTTGTAGACCTTCGCGTATCCGACCGTCTCGTACCGACCGAACGTGGAGGCTTGGGAGTCGATCACGACGATGTCCTTCGTCGCCTTCAGTTCCTTCGCGAGGAAGGCCCGGAGCGCGTCCCGGGTCGGGGTCGGTTCGGCCTTGTGGATCGCCTTGAACGAGACCTCGGTCCTCTTGAGGAGCGGATTCTCCTTCCTTTGGACCACCTCGAGTTCCATCGTCACCGATCCATCCGCCGGAGGACGTCTAGGACCCGGGACTTCGCGGCATCGTCGGCCCGCACGACCACGACGCCCTGCGTCGGCAGGCCGTAGAGCACCGCCGCGGACGAAGGCGCCAGGGCGATGCAGACCAGGGCCAGAAGGTCCTCTTCGCCTCGGACTTCGACGCGAACCCGCTCCTTCGACTTAAAGGCTTCGGACACGATGCGCCATGCGTCCGGAGTGATGGTCCCCGCGGGATTCGTGACCCGCATCACGACGGAGCCGATCCGTTGCAGGGCCTCGCGGAGCTCCGGATCCTCTTGCCGTTTCGTCTTGAAGTCGACGAGGCACACGTCCGGCGAACGGCCGCGGGCGACGAGGTCGAGCGTGCAGAAATCGCCGACCGTCACGACGGGGCTCGCACGTCCGATCGCGGGGAGGATGGCCTCGCCGTGCACGAGCGAGCCCATCGGCCAACGCAGGTACTCTCGCAACGAATCCGGGAGGCGCAACGTCGCGTCCGCGAACTCAGCGAACGCGAAGGGCGAACTTCCCATTGACATGGATGCCCATCTTCTTCGCGATCTCGGACCGCGGGTGGTCCACGATGATCACGTAGCCTTGCCAATCCTTCGATGTCTCGTTCCCGCACAACGGGCACTTGTCCTCGTCCGTGATCGCGGAGCAGTTCTTGCACGCCTTTGGAATCTTGACGACCATACTTCACCGTTTCTTCCGGGTGCGGCCTTCCGCTCTCGCGCGGTCCTCTTCGATCCAGTCGAGTTTGCCGAGGGCGGGCTGGCGCATCGTGAGTCCGATCTTCGACTCCCGAGGCGCCCGTTCGTTCAGGGAGACCGCGACGATCCGCGTCCGGACCTTGTCGCCGATGCGCAGGTCGCGCTTCGTGTCCTTCCCGATGAGCCGCTGCCCCTCTTCGTCCACGTCGACCCGATCGTCCATGACCTGCGAGATGTGCAGGAGGCCGTCCAGGGGGCCGAATCTCACGAAAGCGCCGAACTTAAGGATTTCCACCACGGTGCCCTCGACGATCTCCTGGAGGGCCGGCGCGAACACGAGGGCGTCGTACTTCACCCGCTGGTACACCGCGCCGTCGCCGTGGACGATGCGACCTTCGCCCATCCGCTCGATGTTGCTCGCGATCAGCGTGAGCGTCTTGTCCGCCCCGATCTTGCCTTCGAGGGTTGTCCGGGTAAGCTCTCGGGCCACGGCATCGATGTCCTCCCCCAGGCGTTCGGGCGGGATGCGGACGACGTCCTCCCGCTGGACCCGTTGGTACATGAAAACCGGCGCGGCTCGTACTGGTTCCATCTATTTATCACTTTACGTCGGGGCTCCGGAGGCTCACGATTCTTCTGGGGAACTTTGCGATCCACGCGCGAACAGGAATCAGATTCCTCCGAGTTGTGTGAGAGGCCTTCGTCTACATTCTTATGGGCATTCGGGCTTACCTAAATTCCATTGGGAGTTCGCGATCGCCGCGGCTGCGTTTCAGGCTCCTTCGCAAGGGCAACGACGGCCGCGCGCACCGGAACGCCACTCGGAAAGGGAGTGAGGAGTCGTGGGGCGAAACAAGAGTGACCTCATCGTCTTCGTTGGCAAGCGTCTCCTCCAACTCCTCCCCGTCGTCCTCGGCGTGATCGTCATCACGTTCTTCTTCACCCACGTCGCGGTCCAAAATCCATGCGCGGTCTGGGCGGGGGCCCACGCCACCGCGGATCAAGTGCAGGCGTGCATCCTGCGATTTGGGTTGAATCGTCCGTTGACGGACCAGTTCTGGCGCTACCTGACGACTCTATTGTCGGGCGACTGGGGAGCGAATCCTCGAGGAGGGGTCCCCGTCCTGCTTTCCATCTCCTCCGCCTTCCCCGCAACCCTGGAACTGGTCCTAGCTTCTCTCTTTATCATGACCGTCATCGGGATCCCTCTGGGGGTCGTCGCCGCGAACGGGGCGGGTCGCTGGGCGGACCACCTGGTGAGGGTCTTCTACCTGAGCGGCTGGGCCACCCCTACCTACCTGGGAGCCGTGGTCCTCGCGATCGCGGTCGGCCCCGCAATAGGGCTCCCGACAAAGGGAGACTTCACCACTAAACCGCCGTTTTACGGCCCCACCCACATGTCGGTGCTCGACGCCCTATGGGCCTTGGATTTCCCCGCGGTTGGAGACGCGCTCCTTCACCTCGTCCTCCCCGCATCCGCACTGGCTTTGCTCAATCTGGGTATCGCGACCCGGATGACGAGGACCTCGATGCTGGAAGTCCTTCCCCTCGATTTCGTCAAGACCGCTCGCATGAAGGGACTCTCCGACTTCGTCGTCCTCTACAAGCACGCGCTTCGGAACTCGCTCATCTCGACGGTGACGATCCTCGGGATCACGGCAGGGGTGCTCCTCTCCGGTACCGTCGTGATTGAAACGATCTTCCAATGGCCCGGCATCGGAGCCTACGCATACGACGCAATCACGGGTTACAATTTCCCCGGCACGATCGCGGTCGTCATCGTGTTCGCCGTCGCCGTCGTCATTTCCAACCTTCTCTCCGACGTCCTCTACGGCATCCTCGACCCACGCGTGGAGTGGAGGTAACGGTGGCGAGCGCGACCGACTCGGAGCTCGGGGTTGACGCCACTCCATGGACTTTGTTGCGCGGGAAGGCGTCGCACCTTCGGGAGATACTTCGTCCCTTCATTCGCGTACTGCGGGCGAACCCTCTCACGTTGATCGGCTTCATCCTCGTCGTCATCATCTCAACGACCGCCCTTCTCGTGGCAATCGTCCCGGTCATCAGCCAGGTCGTGCTTGGGCATCCCGTCCTTCTCACGCCGTACGATCCGAATGGCATCTCAACGGATTACAGCCAGGCGCCTTCCCTGAAGCATCTTCTGGGGACCGATAAGTTGGGGCTTGACATCTTCTCTCGAGTCCTCGCGGCGCTTCCGCTTGACCTGGCCATTGGCGTTGGAATTGCCGGCTTCGCTCTCTTGCTCGGGGGAGGCCTCGGCCTCGTTGCAGGCTATTGGGACAAGCCGCGGACCCTCGGAGGCGTGATTTCCGCAGTCATCCTCCGAGTCACCGACGTCTTCTTGGCATTTCCTTCGTTGGTCCTCGCGCTCGCGATCGCAGCCTCTCTGGGCCGTGGGACCGGTCCCTCTATCCTGGCCGTCCTTCTCACCTGGTGGCCCTACTACGTGCGCCTCACGAGAGGGGAGGTCCTCGCAGTCAAACATCGGCCGTACGTCGTGGCCGCCCGAGCGGCCGGCGTGTCCGAGGTCCGAATCTTGTTTCGTCATGTCCTCCGGAATTTGATCGAGCCGCTTCTCGTGTACTACACCCTCGACATTGGCACCGTCATCATCACGTTCTCGACGATTTCCTTCGTCGGAATCGGCGTGCCCTTGGACGTATCCGAGTGGGGCACGATGGTCGAGGCCTACGAGCAACTCCTCCTGACGCACCCGTGGACCGTCCTCGCTCCCGGCGCAGCCATTTTCATCACGGTCCTGGCCTTCAGCCTGTTCGGGGATGGCCTCCGAGACATCCTCGATCCTCGGAGCCGTCGCACCCTGGTGCAGGCGGTCGCCGCGACGACCCTGCCCGGTCAGGTTGCCGGGGCCGCAGAGGCCTGATCTCCGATGGTCGAACCGGTGTTGGATGTCCAGGACCTCTCCGTCGAGTACGAGGCGGGCGCGGGGACTTTCCACGCCCTGACCGGCGTCTCGGTTCGGTTGGACCCGGGCCGCGTCGTGGGGATCGTCGGTGAGACAGGATCCGGAAAAAGCACATTGGCCCACGCCATCCCGCGCCTGCTGCCTGAACCCCCGGCTCGCATCGTCTCCGGGAAGATCTCCTTCCGCGGGGTCGACGTCCTCGACCTTCCGAAATGGAAACTGCCGCTTCTCCGTGGGACCGGGATTGGAATGATCTTCCAGGAGCCGATCAACTCCCTCAATCCCGCGTACCGCATCTTCGACCAAGTCGCGGAAGCCGTCGCCGTTCGGAAGCTGCGGGATGCGGGCGAATCGCCCACTCTCTTCCCCGCCCCGGAGCCGCACGACTACTCGAAGGGCATGGTCGTGAAAAGCGGCGAGGCACTACTCCATCCGATTGCGACCAAGCTGCCGGGTCGGAGGCGCCGCGCGCGTCGAGAGGCGTTGATGCAAGACGTCCTGGACTACCTGAGGCTCGTCCGCATCAACGACCCAGAGACGATCCTTGACCTGTACCCGCACGAACTCTCCGGCGGGATGCGCCAGCGGATCATGATTGCGATGGCCCTGAGCGCGAAGCCGTCCCTTCTCATCGCCGACGAACCCACGAGCGCGCTGGACATCACGATCCAGGCACAAGTCCTGACGTTGATGAAGGAACTCATGGAGGAGGTGCAGACGTCGATCCTGTTCATCAGCCATGACCTCGGGATCATCGCGGAGATGGCCGATGAGGTCGGCGTCTTGTATGCGGGCCACCTCGTCGAGTTCGGCCCGGTCGAAGAGGTCTTCGCGAACCCTCGTCATCCGTACACGAAATTGCTCCTCCGCTCCGTACCTGCGCAGTACAAGGATGACGGTCCCCTCCCTGCGCTTTCCGGATCCGTGCCGAGCCTCGCAAACGTGCCCCCCGGCTGTCCGTTCCATCCGCGATGCCCGCTCATGAGGGACGCTTGCAAAACGAACCCGGGCCCTCTCCTTGAACCGGTGAAGGGCATCTCTGCTCGGACTCATCTCTCCGCGTGCTACTACAGCGACGAAGTGGCGAGGATGGCATGACAACTCCCATCATTGAGGCCCAAGCCTTGGTCAAACACTTCCCGCTCACGCGCTCCCTCGCCAACGTGTTCACGGGTAAGCCCGAAGAGGTCGTCCATGCGGTCGATGGCGTCTCTTTGGGCGTTCAACCTGGTGAGACCCTGGGACTCATTGGCGAATCCGGATCAGGTAAGACGACCCTCGGATGGCTCCTGTCGAAACTCCACGAGCCGACCGCGGGCCGCGTCTTGTTCGAAGGCAAAGATATCACGGGCCTCTGGGGACAAGAACTCCTGGAATGGCGGCGGAACGTCCAGATCGTGTTTCAAGATCCCGTCGGGTCGCTGGACCCTCGCCTGCGTGTGTGGCAGATCGTGGGCGAGCCGATTAAGGCCCAGGAGAACGCTGGGCGCGAGGAGATCCGAAAGCGGGTCTCGGAACTCCTGCCGCTCGTCGGCCTCCCAGGTGGAGTCATCGACCAGTACCCTCACGAATTCTCGGGCGGTGGTCGGCAACGACTGTCCCTCGCTCGTGCATTGAGCGTTCGCCCAAAGGTACTGATCTTGGACGAGCCGACGAGCGCCCTCGACGTCGCGGTCCAAGCGCAGATCCTGAATCGACTCGTATCGCTCCAGCGCGAGCTCGCGCTCTCATGCATGCTCATCACGCACAATGTGGCCGCCGTCCGATACGTCGCGGACCGTGTGGCCGTCATGTACCTTGGTCAGCTCGCCGAAGTTGGTCCCGTCCGAGAGGTCCTGGAGCATCCCATTCACCCCTATACGAAGGCGCTCCTCGCGGCCCTTCCGCTCCCGGATCCGCGGCGTCGCCGGGCCCGCTACCGGATTGGCGGCGAGATTCCGACGCTCATCCATCCACCGGTCGGCTGCCGGTTCGCGGCGCGTTGTCCATTCGTCATCGACCGCTGCCGAGTCGAGGATCCGCTCCTTCGGGAACTCCCGCAACACCCGGGTCGGTCCGTCGCTTGCCATCGGGCGGAGGAGATCGGAGACGTTCCGCCGGAGGAGCTGATCGCGGGCCTGGAGACTCCCGCAAGCGCGTGACGCCGGAATGATTGCCGTTCAGCCTCTCCTTGCGACCGCCGTGTTCTGAGTTACGACGAACGGGATCGCCGCCCCCATCGGGTTCGAGACGAAGCCTTGGAGGTGGGTGTTCACGACCTGGAATTGCGTCGGGACGACGAGCCACGCGACGGTCGCGTTATCGTACATCAAGCGCGTCATGTTAGCATACTCAGTCCTCGCCGTGCTCGCATCCGTCTGGGTCGCCGCGTCCAGAACAAGGCTGTCCATCGCAGGATCGTTGTAGGCGGCCATGCAGTCGTTTGCGCTACCGTAGCTGATGGCGTTGTTCTGGGTCCAATCGTCCGGCGAGATGTAGTCCGATGTGTAGAATTCTTGGCCGATCGGGAACGGTCCACCGCCGGTTGCGTTCTGAGCGATGCAATTCCCATCGAGGTTCCGCTTCTGCAACTCGTAGAGCTTGTCGATGTTGTCAATCTTGGTTGGTAGAATGTTGATCCCGATTTGCTTCAGGTCGTCCTGGAGCAACCTCGCTACGTCGGCCCAGTCGCCCAGGTTCACGTATTCGTAATTGATCTGCGTCGGGTAACCGTTGGGCCACGGGGACTGACTCATGAACTTCTTCGCGAGGGTCACGTCGTATTGGTACGGCGCGAGGTTGTCGGGATTGTAGTACGGGTATCCGGGAGGAACCGGGCCAACCCACCGCTCTGCGTGGCCACCGAACGCGACGTCGATGATGCGCTGATAGTTGATCGCGTGGACGACCGCCTGGCGCACGGACCAGTTCGTGAACGGATCCGTGTTCTGATTCATGTAGATCCACCAGCCACCCGCGGTGGAGCCGTACACCGTGTCGAGCGCGTTCGCCGCCACACACGGGACGCCTTGCAGCGACTGGACCGTCGAGGGACCGATGTAAGCAAAGGAGGCAGACATGACCTTGCCGGTCTTCATGTCGTTCACCGCAATCGCGGCGTCGTTCTGGAAGTCGACTTGGATCGATGCATGAGCGGGCTGGATGATGTTGTTCAACGGTTCCGCCTTCGAGGCGTTGATCGCCCAGTAGTTCGGGTCTGGCTTCAACGTGTAGCTGGAAGCCGTCGGGTCGAGGAATCCACCTGTCAGGACATACGGGCCCGTGCCCACCATGTGCGTCGTCATCCACGTGTTCTCCTGGGTGTAGTGGACCTGCCCGTTCTGCTGGATCACCTTCGGGTCGACCGCGCTCGCGATCGGGCCGGAAATGGACGCCAGCAGGAATGCGTAAGGAAAGGCATCGAGGTAGCCGTTGCCGCCGTGCAGGACGATCGTGTAGGCATCGACGGCCTGGAAGGAGTTGTTGTCCGCCGCCATAAGCGCTTTCTGCTCCGTCGTCGGATTGAAGAAGTCCCAGGAGTTCAGGGCGTTTGTCACCCAGGCGGTCGCATTCGCGCTCTCGTTCGCCCCCGAATAATAGGTGACACCCGGAAGCCAGAAGTTCTCTTGCAGGATGAAGCTCCCAGCTTGGTTCATGACGATGGCGCGGTATAGGCTGAACCACATCACGTATGCGTTGAACGGATCACCGTTCGAGAAGTGGACATCTTGCCGCAGGACGAAGGTGTAGTTCAGATTGTCCGCGGACACGCTCCAGCTCTTCGCGAGCACGGGTACGTAGGTCGTATACGACGAACCGTTGTAATTCACCAGGGTCTGGTAGATCTGCTGGACGATGCCCCATCCCGGGGTGGAGAACGTCACATGGGGATCGAGCGTGTCGGGCCGCTCGGGCTGGTCAAAGATTAGAGGGTCCGTCGACGAGAAGTTACACGCCGAGCTCTGGGTGAGCACGTAGAACACGACCGCTCCCGAGATCGCCAAGATGATGGCGATGAGGACGACGACGATTCGAACCGTCCTCGGATTCCTTCGGCCTCCGGCCATCGGGGGCGATGACGGCGGCATGCTGGGTTGGTCCTGACTGGGCTGCAACGGTCCTCCTCCGAACCGCGGAACGGTCCTATCGAATATAACGCTTGGCCCTCACGCAAGCTACTGGCCACTCACCTTCGCGCGTCTGTCTAAATCAGGAGAGGCGCGATGACGAGGGTGATGGTGGACAACAATTTCACAAGGATGTGCAGGGACGGCCCTGCGGTATCCTTGAACGGGTCGCCCACCGTGTCGCCGACCACGGCGGCCTTGTGGGTGGGGCTTCCCTTGCCCCCCAGGTTGCCCGCCTCGATGAACTTCTTCGCATTGTCCCATGCGCCGCCGCCGGTGTTCAGGACGAGGGCCATCAGGACCCCGGCGATCGTTCCGACCATGAGGGTGCCCCCGAGGGGTTCGCCCGCGGGGATCGGGCCTAACGTCAGGGTCACCGGATCGATGACGTACGTGATCTTGACGAAGCGGAAGATCAACCCAATCGCGAGCGGAGTGGCGACCGCGAGAATTCCCGGCACCACCATCTCTCGGAGGGCGCTGCGGGTGCAGATGTCCACCGTCCGGCCGTAGTCCGGTTTCACCGTCCCCGCCATGATTCCTGGGTTCTCGCGGAACTGATCCCTCACATCCTTGATGATCGACCAAGCCGCGCGACCAACCGCGCGGATCGCGAACGCGGTGAACAGGAAGACGAGGGCGGCTCCCATGAACGCCCCGATGAACGTCTCAGGATGCGCGAGGTCCACCGCCTTCACTTGGGCTTCGGTGAGGAAGGCGTTGAACAGCAGGAACGCCGCGAGGGCCGCGCTTCCTACGGCATAGCCTTTCGTGAGGGCTTTCGTCGTGTTGCCCGCCGCATCGAGTTTGTCCATGTTTTTGCGAGCGGCCTCGGACATGCCGGACATCTCGATGATCCCGGCGCCGTTGTCCACGATGGGGCCGAAAGTATCCATGGCCAGGATGTAAGCTGCCGTGGCGAGCATTCCCATCGTCGCAATGGCCGTCCCGTAGATGCCGCCATGGAGTATCCCGGTAGACTCCCCTAGCCAGTAGGATACCAGGATCGCAATCGACACCACGACAGCTGGGATCGCGGTCGCTTCGAGGCCCACCGCGAAGCCCGAGATGATGTTGGTCGCCGGTCCTGTCTCCGAGGATTTCGCGATGTCCCTCACGGGTCGATACCGGGCTTCTGTATAGTACTGCGTGACCCAGACGTAGATGACAGCCGTCACCATGCCGCTGAGTCCGCACACCCAGTAGTACGCCCAAGTCCATCCTCCCGTCGTGGTCGGCGAGTTCGGTTGGAGCATCGCCCAAGCTGCGAAACCGAACAGGATTGCCGCGAGAACTGACGCCACGATGTAACCACGGTTCAACGCCGTCATCGGTGCCTCGTCCTCCCGTGCTCGGACGACGAAGACTCCGACGATGCTTGCGAGGAGACCGAACGACCGGGCAACCAGCGGGAAGATCACGCCCGCGATCCCGAAATATGGAAACAAGACGACACCGAGGACCATCGCGCCGATGTTCTCCGCCGCGGTGGACTCGAACAGATCGGCCCCGCGGCCCGCGCAATCGCCCACGTTGTCTCCGACCAGGTCGGCAATGACCGCCGGGTTCCTCGGGTCATCCTCCGGGATCCCCGCTTCGACCTTGCCCACCAGGTCCGCTCCGACATCCGCGGCCTTCGTGTAGATGCCGCCTCCCAACTGGGCGAACAAGGCGACGAGGCTCGCACCGAATCCGAATCCGACGATGGAAAAGATCAGGCTCTCTTCCATGGCTTTCGAGTCGCACACCGCTCGGGTGAATCCCAGGGTGAGGCATTCGGTGACGGTCCTCGAATTGAGAGGAAGACCGAACGCCTGTCCTAGCGCTCCGTATCCGTAATACAGGAGGGCAACACCGGTGAGGGACATGCTGACGATCGCAAGACCGGAGACCGCGCCGCCGCGCAGGGCAATCACGAGCGCATCATTGAATGACTTCAGGGATCCCGCCGCGGAACGAAGGTTCGAGCGGATGGCGATGTGCATTCCGATGTACCCGGAGAGGGCCGAGAACGTCGCCCCGAGGGCAAAGGCTCCCGCCGTTTCGAATCCGAGGAGAGGCCCTTTCTGGGCGCCGATGGCGACCGCGAAGAGGATCGCGAGGGCCGACGCGATCAGGGCGATTGACTTGTATTGTCGACGCAGGAACGCCCGCGCCCCTTGCTGGATCGCGGTCGCGATCTCCCGCATCCGGTCCGAGCCTGTCTCCCGACGGAGGATGTCCCGCGCCAACAGGCCGGCAAATCCCAGGCCCGCGAGGACCGCGATCGGGATGATGATGCTCAGGTCCACCTGCGCCATGCCCTCCGACTCCGTCGCCCGACCGCGGTCGCAACCTCCTCCTCGTATTAGATTCTGACGGGCCGCTCAGGCGCCGTACTTCGTCGCGCGGTTCGAGATGTCCAGGAGGAGGTTCATCACATCCTGGCCGCGGATCCGGCCCAGGGCCCCTGCGGCCACGCTCCGCTCGTCGAAGTTCAGCACGCTGTCCACACGGACGCCTTCCCCGAAGATCGTCAAGGGCACCGGATCCCCGGAGTGGTCCTTCACCGCGACCGGCGTGGAATGGTCCGCGGTGATTGCCACGACGACATCCGACGAGAGTTTTGACTTCAGGTGACCCATCATCGTGTCCATCCGCTCGATCACGCGAATCTTCTCGGAGGCCTTGCCGTCATGGCCGCAGAGGTCGGTCGCCTTGACATGGAGAACGACCAGGTCGTAGGTCTTGAGGGCCTCCAGCGCCGCGTCCGCCTTCGCGATCATGTCCGTATCGAGCCCGCCCGTGGCCCCCGGGACGTCGATTGGGTCGATTCCGACGGTGCGGAACATCCCGCGGATCAACGCGACGCCGGCAATGCCCGCCGCGGTGAGATGCATTCGCTCCGTGATGGGGACGAGACTCGGGTAGATTCCCGCCCCGCGCAATACAACAATGTTCGCGGGCGGTTCGCCCTTCGCGACGCGGGCGCGATTTACCGGATGGCCTTTCAAGAGCTTGTAGGCCTGTTTCGTGAACGCATTCACGGCCTTCGCCGTCGGTTTTGCGGCGGCCTCGAGCGGCTCCGAATCAAGGACCTTCGCTCCGACCTCGTGAGGGTCCGTGTCCGAGACTTTGGGAGATAGGCCGCGTCCTCGGAGGACGAGGGCCACCCGATGTTCCGTCCCCGCCCGAACGGTGGCTCGGATCCTTCCGAGGCGGAGGCCATCGAGGGCCTTCGCGAGTTCGTCGGTCCCCTCGCGGATCCGGCCCGCGCGGCGGTCCGTGATCCGAAGATCGTCGTCGACCGACGCGAAGTTGCCGCGGAAGGCGACGTCGCCCGGTTGCAGGTCGATGCCGACGCCCGCGGCCTCGAACGGTCCTCGACCCGTATAGACCTCCCGCGGATCGTATCCGAACAGCGCGAGGTGGCTCGTGTCAGATCCGGCGACGACGCCCGGGGCGATCGGATCGACGAGGCCATTCACCCCGTTTGCCGCAAACCAGTCGAGGTTCGGTTTCGGCGTGGATTCGAGGGGCGTCTTGTGTCCGAGCTCGGTGAGCGGACGATCCCCCAGACCATCGAAGATCACGAGGAGGATCTTCCGTTCATCCATTTCGGGCGTGGAAAGTGCGGTCCCTAGATATGTCTTTGGAATCAGAGCTTTGTCACCGACACGTGCATGCCCGGCGTCGCCTCGAGTTGCGAGGCCGCGTTCGATTCGCGCCGCGAGATCTCCAGGAATCCGCTGGAGGCCATCGTCGCGAGGAAATCTCCCGGCGCGACGATGCCGTACGTGCGCACGAACGGCACAGTCATTTCATAACCACCGATCGTGACCGCGAGGCGATCCCCGAAGGACCACGCCTTCTCGACGTCGGATTGCGGGATGTTCGTCACGATGTTGCCGAAACGGTCGTACGTGATGACGACGCCTTCGAAGCCTCCCTTCCGTTTCTTCGGCACGCCGAAATCCAGGTCCACGAAGTCCTTCACGACGGGACCCACGTCCTTCACCTTCGCGCCCGACAAGAGGTGTGCCGCTGCGGGGGCGAACAGGTCTCGACCGTGGAACGTGTCAGAAAGTTCCGGCCGGCCCAGTCTGCGGTTCGCGATCTCCCGCACTTCCTTCAAGCCGAGGCGCTTTGCGGCGGGGATCAACAAGCCGTTGTCGGGTCCGACGAGCAGCGCCCCTTCGCACACGCACAGGATCGCCCGGCGTTTCGTCCCCACCCCGGGGTCGACGACGCCCACATGGACGGCGAACGGATAGTAGGGCAGAGACGAATACAGAACGAACGCACCATGCCGGACGTCGTGCGCCCGGACCAGATGGTCCAGGTCGACGATGGTCAGGTCGGGGTCGATCGACAGGATGGCGCCCTTCATCGCCCCGACGTAGGCGCCGGGTCCGAAGTCCGTGGTCAGCGTGATGATGCCCGGCATGCCGTCCTCCGTCACCGAATCTTCTTGAGTCCTTCCTTGATTCGCAGGAGCTCCTTCTTCCGGCGCTCCAGATCGGCATCCGTCTTCTCGGCCTTGGACTGGGTCTCTTTCAGCTTGGCCTCCCGGGCCTTGTGCTCGAACCGAGTCTCCTGGATTTCCGCCCGCTCGGCAGCCAGTTGACTCTTCATGGCGTCAAGCTTTGCGGCCCGATCTTGAATCGACGCTCGAAGGGCCGCGACGGATTCCTCGTGGCGTTTTCGTTCGGCCTCGGTCCGACCCGCTCTCTCCTCCAGGGCGGACTCTCGTTTGTCCAGCTCTTGGTCCCGTTGGGCGAGGGTCGCCTCTTGCTCATGGAGGGCCGCGGTCGCGGCCTCGAGTTCGCGATCCCGCGCCTCTCGGGCAGAGTCTCGCCGGTCCACCTCCTGCTTCAGCTTCGCTTCTCGAGCCTCGATCGATGCGACTCGTTTCCGAAGCTTCTCCTGCTCACGTGCGAGCGCGGCTTCCGCCTTCTCGACAGAAGCCTTTCGAGGCGCCAGTTCGTGAACGCCACCCAGGAGGGCCGTCTCGTGTTCCTCCAGACTTGTCTTCAATTCTTCCAAGGACTTGGATTCCTTTTCGACCGACCGTTCCCTTTCCTCCAGCTCACGGACGCGGCGCTCGAGCGCGGCCCGTTTCGTCGCATACTCCCGTTCCATCTCGTCCTTGCGGGCCTTCAGATCTTCGGATCCCGCGCCGGTTGCCTCGGTCCTGTTGACCAGTCCCGCTCGTTCCGCTTCCACCGCCTTCTCGCGCTTGTCGAGCGCCGTCTCGCGTTTCTTCGTGACGGAATCGCGCTTCGCCAGTTCTTGCTCGCGGGCTTCGACCGCTCGGAGTCGCTCCTGGAGCGCCCGTTCGGAGCGGAGTAGTTTCACGGCCTGGTCCTTCAATGCCTCTCGGGAACGTGTGAGTTCTTCCACCGTCTCAGAGAGCTGGTGGTTCTGCCGTTCCAATTCCTTTCCCTGGGCCACGAGTTCGCGTTCGCGGTGTTGGACTTCCTCGTGCCGCTGCCGCACCTCGCGTTCTTCCCCCGCCACCTTGCGGTCCCTCATGGCCAGTTCCTTCGCGATCTTCTCCATGCGCTCGGTCGCCCGGGCGAGTTCGTCTCGGCGATCTTCCAGCGTCGTCCCTTGGCCGTCGAGCGCTTCCTCGCGTTTCGCGAGAGCCGCGGCTTCGGCCGCGATCTTCGCCTCCCGGCGTTCCAGGTCCTTCGACCGAGACTCAATGGCCTTTTCCCGGTCGCCTACCGTTTTCTCGCGGGCGGAAACGGCGGCATCGTATTGTCGTAGTCGGCCTTCCCCCTCGCCACTCGCCTGCTCTCGGAGGATCAACTCGCGCTCCCGGCGTTCGGCATCGGCGAGTCGGGTGTCGAAGACTTCGCGTGCTCCGGAGATCTTCTCCGTTTCCGCCTGGAGGCTCGCATACAGATCGTTCATCTGCCGGCGCTCCCGCTCGAGGGATTCCTCCCGCGCCGCGATCGACGCCTCCCGATCGGCGAGGGACGCCTGCCGAGCCGCGAAATCCCGTTCGAGGTCCTCCGCCTTCGCGGTCCTCTCCGAGAGGTTCCGCCGTTGGACCTCCAGCTCCGCGCGGGCCCTCTCCGATTCCATCGTGAGCACTTTTCGCTGGGACTGGATCTCCACGTCTTCGGCAGTTCGGCGTTCCTCGAGGCGCCGCATGATCATGCCGCTCGCCTCCTTCACGGCCTGCAGTTCCGCTCGGAGGGATTCGAGTTCCTTCTGACGGACTCCACTCCGTTGGTACTCCTGCTCCAGCTCCCACTTCCGTTTGTACAGCTCCTCCTCGCGGTCCACGAGCTGCTGTTCCTGTTCTCGGCGGACGTCGAGGTCCCGGAGGTATGCGTCGCGTTCCGCGGCCTCTTGGATCAGGACCTTCGAGAGAACCTCGTCCGCGTTGCCGAGGCCCTTCACGGCCGCCTCGGGGTAGGTACGTTGCAGCTGGTCGATGCTGATCGCTGAATGGCCATAGTCGTAGGTGCGGACTTCGAGCTGCGCCCGTTCGCTCGAAGCATCTTTCAAGATCTCGGGGACCGCCGTCGGGCCGGCGATGTCGACCTTGGACCGGTGTTCGGCCAGGACGCCATCCCCGCCGCGGAGGACGAGGACGCCTTGGGAGGGGGTGTCACCTCGGAACACGGACGTCTTGAGGAGCCCGTTGAACTTCATCGCCCGCAGTTCCGCCAAAATGGCGCGAATCGCCTCTTCCCCGCCATCCGAGATTCGTTCCACTCGGCCCGGCGGTACTTCCATCATCCGTGAGAGATAATTGTCACGTTAAGAAGGTTCCCACGATAGTCCAGTCGCTGAAACCAGAACGAGGCGGAATGACGGGCCAGGCATGCGCCTGAAGTGCGTGAAAACGTCTTTTGCAGGCGATGTCATCGGGGGTCCGCGTTTGTGATGAGACGAGGTTAGCCGACCTTTCGGTGTGATGACCTCTGTGAGTGCTGAAACGCTCGTGAAGCCGGGGCCCGCAGAGGGTAGGATGTCCGCGCCGCGCCCACCGTCTCTCGTTCTCTAAGGGGCTGAAGGAGGCTTACTTCGCGAATGCTTTCCGCCTTGGAGCGCGCACCACGCTCGGGATCTCTTTGGAGGCCCGAACCCGTTGTACCCGTATTTCTGGAGCCTGAGCCGACTCGCCAACCGCGACCCGGTCCCGTGGGTCCGGTTCCCAATTCCGTGTCTTGTGATAAATCTGAAAGTAGTTCCTGGGCAACCAGACTTTGCGGTCCTTGTACCGCCGGTCAAGGCGCTTTTGACCTCCGACGTACGCCCAAATCTCGACGCTCGCCACTCCGGGATTCATGGGGACCGGGTCCACTTTCCGAATTCGCTCGCTGACGTGCGAGATGGTCGTCACTTGAACGAATCTCAAGGGGAATGGAGGACTCATCCGTGTGGCGACCAGATCGAAGGCGTTGAAAATGTCGGTCGTCTGGCTGATCCAGATCGGACCACGCCGTTGCGCGCTGCGCACCGCCGTATGAACGAGATAGCCCTGTCTCTCAAGTTCGTGCCGCGCCATCACCTGTAGCCGGTTTCCCTTTGTGACTGTGTCACCCATCGAGTCCCATCTCCTCGAAGCTGGATTCTATTCGGCACCCACGATGATAATGCGCCCCTCTTAATGCTATGCGAGGGGCGGGCGAATGCGCGATCGGCCGGCAATAGACGGTGTTGACTCGGGGCGATGAGCAAGTGGTCGAGCTACTTTAGCGTCGCCTTGGCACGTTCCGTATTGTCGACGACCAGAGCGATCTCAGTTCGACCATTCTTTGACGCAAGGATGTAGATGGAGTGCACGTTGATTCCGGCCCGGGCCAGCCGCCTCGCCACCTTGGCGAGCTCCCCCGGTCGGTCGAGGAGCTCCAGGTCGAGGATGTCGTTCAATTCGTACTTGAGTCCCGCAGTAGACAGAGCCTTCTCGGTCGTTTGCACGTCCGAGGTCACCACGCGCAAGAACGAGTTGTCGTGCTTGGCCTCGCTCGCGATCGCGCGGATGTTCACTGCGGCCCCGGAAAGGGCCTCCGTGACGCGCGCCAACTCCCCCGGTTTGTCGGTCACAAACACCTTAAATTCCTTCATCCTCCCCGCCCTCTCAGAATCGAAACATGCATCGACGAGGCGGCTACAAAAGACTTGCTTCGTGGTGGCGGTTCCTACTAGGGAATGAGCCGCGTGCGGTCCCGAGGGAAGAGGATGGCCTCCCGGATGTTCGGCAGGTCGAGCAGTTTCTGGACGAATCGGTCGAGGCCGAAGCCCCAGCCGCCATGGGGCGGCATGCCGTATCGGAAGGTCTTCAGGTAGAAGTCGAAGTTCTCGACGTTCAGGCCTTTCTCCTTCATCCGCTGGACCAGTTGGTCGTACCGATGCTCCCGCTGGCCTCCCGAGGCCATTTCATCCCCCTTGTACTCGAAATCAAAGGAATAGGAGTACTGCGGATCGTCCGCGTCCGCCATCACGTAGAACGGCTTGATCGCGGCCGGATAGCCGGTCAGGAAGTACATGGCGTGGCCTTCCTTGGCCATGCTTTGCCCGAGGAGTTTCTCCCCCTCCGTGTCGATGTCATCCCCGTCGCGGACCCGTTTGCCTCCGCCACGGAGGATTTCGAGCGCCTCCCGGTAGGCCAATCGCTTGAACGGAACCTTTGGCCGCTCAGGTGAGGCTTGGAGGAGCGCCAGTTCGGCCTTCCCGTCCACCCGGACTCGCTGGATCGCCTGGTCCACCGCGCCCTCGAGGAACGCAAACACGTCCTCCTGACGCTCGATCCACGCGACCTCACCGTCGAAGGACGTGAACTCCGTCACATGGCGGACCGTGTCCGAAGGCTCCGCCCGGAATGCGGGCGCGATCTCGAAGACGCGGTCGAGGCCCGTCGACATGAGCATCTGTTTGTACAGCTGCGGGCTCTGGCTCAGGTACGCCCGTCGCCCGAAGTAGTCGGTCTGGAACAGGGTGGCGCCGCCCTCCGCACCGGCTCCCGCGAGCTTCGGCGTGTGGACCTCCAGGAAGGCCTGGCCCCCCAGGTAGCCGCGAAAGGCGGACTCGACGAGGGATCGGATGTGAAAGATCGCGCGGCGTTCGGGTTTGCGGAGGTCCAATGTCCGGTTGTCGAATCGCGTGTCCATGTCCGCGCCGACCTTGTCGGCCACGGGGAGAGGGAGCGGAGCGGCGGCGGGGCTCAGCACGTCGACCGATGTCGCCAGGAGCTCCCAGCCGTTCCGGACTTGCCGATTCGGCTGAACGATCCCGCGGGCCGCCACGACGCTCTCCCGGACGATCTTCGAGGCGCGGTTGAACAGCTCGGCATCGCCCTTCTTCACCGTGATCTGAAACGTTCCCGCGCGCTGTCGGACGATGAGGAACGCGATCCCCCCGAGGTTCCGCACGTCCTCGGCCCAGCCGGCGAGGGAGACCTCTTTCCCGTGGTCGGCTGGCCCGATGGAGGTCAGCGAACGGAAGGGTCCCGCCATCGAGTCGCGGAGAAGGACGAACTCTCTTAAAGAATCCGGTGGGGCGTTCGCAATCATCGCATGACGGACAGCTTTTCTTTCGCCGGTTCCTTCGCCGCTTCCTTCGCGCGCGCCGCCGCTTCCTTCTCTGGGTCCGCGGACGACGGCACGAATTGGACGTGCGGGTATGCGAACTGCACCCTGGGCTCGGCCATGAATGACTCGAGGATCCGTTTCACGAGGCGCGTCCGGTACGTGCCTTTCGCGAAGACGGGGCAGAAGTACACAAGCGTCAGATCGATCGACGACGCTCCGAGGCTCCAACCGACGCGCGGTTCCTCCGCGACGTAGTCCGCGAGGTCCGCGAACTCGTACTTCGAGCGGAGGTGCGCGCGGTTCTCTCGCATCATCGGGCCGACGACCTCCTCCGCGGCCTCGTAGATCAGGCGCTCCGCCAGCTTGAGGTCGCTCTCATAGGTCACGTTCATGATGAGCTGGTCCCAAACGAAGGGCGTGTCCTTCGTATAGTTACAGACGTTTCCCTTGAGGATCTGGCTGTGCGGGATCGTCACGTATCGTCCGGTGAAACTGTCGCCGTACAACGCGCCGCCGAACTCGCGGATCGTCGTGTTCATCGGGGTGATTTCGACGACGTAGCCTTTCGAGTTGTTCATCTCGATCCGGTCCCCGAGCTTGTAGAGGCCCATCGAGACCAGGACGACCCATCCGACCAAGTTCAGCAACGGTTCCTGCATGATGTACAGGAGGGCGGCGGCCACGAACGTGGTCCCGAGGAACGTGAACTGGCCCGAGCCACCGAACCCGAGCAGCACGTAGAAAACGAGGGCGATCGATGTTCCCCACACGATGTACGAGACGATTTGGAAATGGGCGAAGATGTCCGCCTCGTACTTCACGTGGGTCTTGAGGGCGGCGCGGAACACCGGTCGCAGGAGTTCGAGGAGGGCCTTCGTCGCGATGAGGATCGGGACCGCGTAGACCCAGGGACCGAAGGTGCTGAGATCCAGATGCGGCGACGGGAGCCCCGGAATCGCGATCGCGCCGGCCAGGAGGCCGAGGGCGAAGAGCATGATCAGCGTGATGATGGACCAGAATAGGGCTCGCGCTTTCCGCCAGTTTGCGCTGCGCACAACGTCGTTCACGGCCCAGGGATTTATAAGGCCGGTGCCGAGGTTATCAGGCCTGAAAGGTCTCGACGCTCGGTTCCTGGCTTCCGCCAAAAGGTATTCAGGGACCGTGCCCTGTCGTGCGCGGGAGGAGGCGTTTTCGTGGGAGAGCCCGTCATCAACGTCCGCGATCTGAAGAAGCACTATGCGGACATCAAGGCCGTCGACGGGATCACGTTCGACGTGGAGAAGGGCGCCATGTTCTCCCTTCTCGGCCCGAACGGCGCGGGCAAGACGACGACGGTGGAAATCCTCGAAGGCCTCCGGGACCCGACCTCGGGCGAGGCCCGCGTGCTAGGCGTCAACGTCCGCACGGACTACCGCAAGATCCGGGACCGCGTCGGCATCCTGCCACAGGATTTCGAACCCTTCGACCGGTTGCAGCCGCGGGAGGCCGTCGCCTATTGGGCCCAGCTGTTCGACCGAACGATGACGAAGAAGGAGATCGACGACATCCTCCGGACGGTCGGGCTGACAGACCGGGCGGAGACCCTCGCCATGAACCTGTCCGGAGGCGAGAAGCGGCGGCTCGGGATCGCGATGTCCCTCGTGGGACGTCCGGCGCTCGTCTTCCTCGATGAGCCGACGACGGGACTCGACCCAGGCGCGCGACGGGAGTTGTGGGCCCTCATTCGGCAGCTCAAGAAAGAAGGGACCACGATCCTCCTGACGACCCACTATCTCGACGAGGCGGAACAGCTCGCAGACGACGTCGCGATCATGAACCATGGGAAGATCGTCGCTCGCGGCTCTCCCGCGGAACTGATCGCCCAGTACGGCCAAGGCCATTCAATCGTGCTCGCGGGTGCGGGCGAAGAGGGGCTCAAGGCGGTGCGGGCCCGAGGGGTCACGGCGGAACTGCAGGGCGTCGATGTCGTCGTGCAGGTCCCGCTGGCGAGCGACATGCGCCGCATGCTCGAGAAACTGGCTTCGATCGACACGCCTCTGAACGAGATCTACACGAGGCGCGCGAGCCTCGAGGACGTCTTCCTGAACCTGGTCGGCGCCCGCATGCAGGAAGGGGTGCTCGCGGCATGAGCCGGATCCTGGCGGACATGAGGGCCTTCGGCACCCAGTACCTCCGCTCGCGGGTCGGGACGTTCTTTGCGCTCGTCTTCCCGATCCTCCTCATCCTCCTGTTCGGCGCGATCTTTGGCTCCTCGGGTTCCTCGCAAGTCACCCTGTACGTGCAGGACTTAGACAATCAGCAGGCCTCCCACGCCTTCACGGATGCCCTGAACAAGACGAACGTCCTGACGATCCGGGCCATCCCGGCGTCGGCCGACTTCTCCCAGTACATCCGCGACCATTCGATCAACGTCGCCCTCTTGATTCC
>Ga0209268_1000140_pt1 | contig 39904 bp, 36 predicted proteins | sample GraSoiAngelo_143_FD_185900 | JGI IMG/M metagenome (GOLD analysis project Ga0209268, IMG submission 185900) | Grasslands soil microbial communities from the Angelo Coastal Reserve, California, USA - 14_1009_02_30cm (SPAdes) (version 2) | ecosystem: Environmental > Terrestrial > Soil > Grasslands ... | reverse complement strand
GCTTCGAAGATCGCGGCCGTTTCCCCGATGTTCGCCCCGGGGGCGAGTCCCAGGCCGCCCACCAGACCCGAGGCCTCGTCCGACAGGATGTCGCCGAACAGGTTCGTCGTCACGATCACGTCGAACTGTGCCGGGTTGATCACCAGCTGCATGGCGGCGTTGTCCACGATCTTGTCATCCGAGGCGATCTGTCCCTCGTATTCCTGCGCGATCTGCCGCGCCGTTTCGAGGAACAACCCCGACGTCGCCTTGAGGATGTTCGCCTTGTGGACCACCGTCACCTTCTTGCGGCCGTGCCGCTTGGCATACTCGAAGGCGTAGCGCACGATGCGCCGGCACCCGTCGCGCGTCATCACCGAGGTTGCCTGCGCGAGCGCCTTGGGATCGCCCCCGACCTTGAACGTGCGATCCATCCCGACGTACAGCCCCTCGGTGTTCTCGCGGACGATGACGAGGTCGACGTTCTGGTAACGCCCGCCCGGCACGATGGACTTCACCGGGCGCACGTTGGCGTACAGCTCGAACTCCTGCCGCAGCGCCACGTTGACCGACCGGTATCCGCCGCCTACCGGCGTGGTGAGCGGGCCCTTGAGCGCGAGCCCGGTGCGGCGGATCGAGTCGAGCGTGGCGTTGGGGAGCGGCGTGCCGGCCTTCTCGATGGCGCTCATCCCGCCGTACTCCTCGTCCCACTCGATCCGTACCCCCAAACCGTCCAGCACCTGCAGCGTTGCCTGCGTGATCTCGGGTCCGATTCCGTCGCCGGCGATCAGCGTCGCCTCGCGCGTCACGGCAGCCCCGGCGTGAGGCTCTTCACGGCGCCCGTCAGCGCCGACCAGGGATCGTCGCCGTCGCCGCGCGCCGTGGTCCGGAACCCCAGGCGCCCGGTGCGCACGTCGACCATCACGATTGTCAGCTCCGCTGTCGCGGGCGGGCGGTCAGGCGGTCGGGCGGCCGGGAGGGGCGGCGCCACGACCGCCCGCCCGCCGGTAGACCAGCGCCGCCGGCACGAGCGCGTAGCGGCCGCCGTTCGCGGCCAGCGCCACCAGGGTGCGTAGCTCGCCGCGCAGCGGGTCGGGCACGATCTCGATGTTCGGCGCCCGCAGGAGCGCGGTGCCCATCTGGTCCGGATCGGGTGCGATCCCGGGGGCGCGGCGCGCCGCCTTGCGCAACGCTTCGGGGAGCACCCACGTCACCTCCGGTGCACGCGCCGTGAGCAGCGTGCCGATCACGCTGTCGGCCTGGGCCAGCGCCGCACGCCGGTCCGCGAACTTGGCCTGCCAGTGCAGTGAGTCTTCGGCGGCGAGCAGGGTGAGCGGCAGCACGCTGACCTGTTGGGCGGCCAGCCCGGCGGTGGGGAGTGGCTGAGTGGGCGCTGGAGTCTCGACGTGCTGCCGGCCGCCGCAGCCGGCGAGCAACGCGATGGCCACGCCGCACCGGGCACCACGCACTAAGTTTTTGATTTGTAAGGGATTAGTCACGGCGCCAATATCGTGAGCGCGCCTGGGTTTTTCAAGAAGCGAGTGTCAAGCCGCCGTCCACCACGATCACCTGCCCGGTGATGTGCCGCGCCGCCTCGCTGCACAGAAACACGATGACGCGCGCCACGTCCTCCGGGTCCGCCACCCGCCCCAACACCGACTCGTGCTCAGCCCGTTCCAGCACTTCGCGTGGCAGCTTGGACAGCAGATCGGTCTTGACGAACCCAGGGGCGACCGCGTTGACGTTGACGTTGGAGGGGCCGAGGTCGACCGCCGCCGACTTGGTGAGCCCGATCAGTCCCGCCTTGCTCGCCGCGTAGTTCGCGATCCCGAACCCGGGCCGGAACGCCTGATGGCTCGCGACGTTGACGATCTTGCCGAAGCGCTGGGCGCGCATCGGCTGCGCCACGGCCTGAATACAGTTGAAGGCGCCGGTGACGTTGGTGTCCAGCACCTCCTGCCAAGCGTCCGGCTCGAGCCGCCACAGGGCGCCGTCATGGGCCACGCCGGCATTGTTGACCAGGTAATGCACCCCGCCCAGCCGCTCGCGCACCGTGCCGACGAACTTGGCGACTTCAGCGTGGTTGCGGACGTCGCAGCGGGCGCAGTAGACCGGCACCCCCAGGGCGCGGATCGCGGTCTCGGTGAGCAGCGCCTGGGCGCCGACGTCGCGCTCCGGGAGCTCGACGTAATTGATGGCTACCGCCGTGCCGCGTTGCGCGAACTCGATCGCGGTGGCGCGACCCAGGCCTGTCGCGCCGCCCGTGACGATCGCCACCCGGCCCTGCACGGTCTCGGTCAGGCGGAGCGGATCGGGGCGCGTCTCCGTCGCCGGAGCACCGACGGCCGATGCCCCGCGGGACGCGAGCACCCACGACGCTTGAGTCGTCAAGATTTCGAACCTATGTTCGAAATTGAACATCGGCAAGGCACGGCGTAACTTGGGCCCCATGAACCGGATCGGCGTGCTGCTCGTGTGGGGCGGGATCTCCGCGCTGGGCGCCGCCGCCTTCGGGGTGCTGGCGCTGTCCCGCGGGGAGACCATCAACGCCGCCTGGCTGCTCACCGCCGCCGTGTGCACCTACGCGGTCGGTTATCGCTTCTATTCCCGGTTCCTCGCGAGCAGCGTCTTCGGACTGGACGACCGTCGCGCCACTCCGGCGGAACGGTTCAACAACGGCCGGGACTTCGTCCCGACCAACCGGTGGGTGTTGTACGGACACCACTTCGCGGCGATCGCCGGCGCGGGCCCGCTCGTGGGGCCGGTGCTCGCCGCGCAGTTCGGCTTCCTGCCGGGTACGCTGTGGCTCGTGATCGGCGTGGTGCTGGGGGGCGCGGTGCAGGATTTCACGATCCTGTTCTGCTCGCTACGGCGCGACGGCAAGTCCCTGGGCCAGATGGCAAAAGAAGAGATCAACCAGTCCGCCGGGATCACCGGGATGCTGGCCGTCCTGTTCATCATGATCATTCTGCTCGCCGTGCTGGCGCTGATCGTTGTGAACGCACTCAAAGCGTCGCCCTGGGGGTTGTTCACCATCACGTGCACGATCCCGATCGCCCTCCTGATGGGGTGGTGGATGAAGCGGTGGCGCCCGGGCAAGGTGGGCGAGGCCTCGTCGGTGGGAGCCGTGCTGCTCCTGGGCGCGCTGGTGGCGGGGGGATGGGTGGCGGCTCAGCCCCAGCTCGCACCCGTGTTCACGCACTCCGCCACGGCGCTCACCTGGATGATGGTCGCCTACGGGTTCGTCGCGTCGGTGCTCCCGGTGTGGATGCTGCTCTGCCCGCGGGACTATCTGTCCACCTTCCTCAAGATCACGACGATCGTCGTGCTCGCGCTCGCGATCCTAGTGATCCTGCCCCCGCTCAAGATGCCCGCGCTCACGCCCTTCGCGCGGTTGGGGGAGGGACCGGTGTTCGCGGGGAAGCTGTTCCCGTTCGCCTTCATCACGATCGCGTGCGGGGCGATCTCGGGGTTCCACGCGCTCGTCGCCTCGGGCACGACGCCCAAGATGATTGCCCGCGAGTCGGACGCCCGCCTCATCGGCTATGGCGGGATGCTGATGGAGTCGTTCGTCGGAGTGATGGCGATGATCGCGGCGTGCACGCTCGACCCGGGCGTGTATTTCGCGATGAATACGACCCCCGCCGGCCTGGCGCAGGCGTCGCAGGTGCTGAGTCAGGCAGGATTCGTCGTCACACCGGACGTCATGCACCAGCTCGCGACCCAGATGGGCGAGCAGACGCTGATCGCGCGCTCGGGCGGTGCGCCCTCGCTCGCCGTCGGGATGGCCCAGATCTTCGCCGGCGTGACCTCGGCGCTGGGCGGCCGGACGCTCACCGCTCTGTGGTACCACTTCGCCATCATGTTCGAGGCACTGTTCATCCTGACGACGATCGATACAGGCACGCGCGTCGGGCGGTTCATGCTGCAGGAGATCGTGGGCCACGTGTGGCCGCGCTTCGGGGAGACGTCGTGGTACCCGAGCGTCCTCGCCTCGAGCGCCCTGATCGTCGCGGGATGGGGGTACTTCCTCTACCAAGGCGTGGTGGACCCCTTGGGCGGGATCAACTCCCTCTGGCCCCTGTTCGGGATCTCGAACCAGCTGCTCGCCGCGGTGGCGTTGTGCGTCGGCACGACGATTCTCATCAAGATGGGCCGGGCGCGTTTCGCCTGGGTCACGCTCACGCCGCTCGCCTGGCTCGTGATCGTGACGATGACGGCGGGGTGGCAGAAGGTGTTCTCGCCCGATCCGCGGCTCGGCTTCCTCGCCCACGCCGCGTCGCTCGCGGGCTCGTCCAATCCCGATGCCGCGCGACTGATCTTCAACGACCGGCTGAACACCTTCGTGGCGCTGTTGTTCATGACGGTGGTGGCGGTGCTGATCGTCACGTCGCTGCGCGAGTGGTGGCTGGTGCTGTCGCGACGCAAGCCGGCCCTGGTGCACGAGGCGCCATTCGTGGAGAGTGCGTATGCGACGGGAGACTGAGCGGGAAACGGGAAAGGGGAAAGGGGAAACGTGGGTGAGGCGCGCCCTTCGGGCCGCTCGGCGCGTCCTGGGGGCGCCGGATTATGACGCGTACCTCGAGCACTGCCGCGTGGCCGGGCACGAGCCCGGCATGAGCGAGCGGGAGTACGTCGCGCAGTTCTTCGAGGCAAAGGGAAAGGGCCTGCGCTGCTGCTAGCGCTCGCTGACTACTCCCGCTTCGGCATCGCGTGGGTCGCGTTGTGCGTGGCGCTCGCGATCCACGTGGCGGACGAGGCGTTAACGGATTTCCTATCGGTTTACAATCCCGCCGTACAGGCGATCCGAGCGCGGTTTCCCTTCCTTCCACTACCGACCTTCACGTTCGGTGTCTGGCTCGGCGGGCTGATCGCGATGACCGTCCTGCTGCTCGCCCTGTCACCGGCGGCATTCCGCGGGGAGCCCGGGATGCGACCGGCGGCCTATTTGTTTGGCCTAATGATGGCGGGAAACGGCCTGCTGCACCTGGTCGGGTCGATCTATATGAAGAAAGCGATGCCGGGGGTGCACTCGGCGCCGCTCATCCTCGGCGCCGCGCTGTATCTGCTCGCGTCCGTGCGCTAGGCCGCCAGCTTGACGCCCCCCCTCCTGGGTGCATATTGAAACCAGCTCAGGTGCTATGAACCCCGTGGCGCGATGTCGTGCGGCTCGCCAATGCCTCGGGGGGAGCGAATCGCGAAACCGGCTGAGTGGGGCACACCCATTCGGCCGGTTTTTCATTCGTTGCGTGGCGAGCCGAACCCGGAGGCGTCCATGCGCACTCGCTTCGCACTCGTGGCTCTCGCCGTCGCCCTCTCCACCGCATGCGGGGAGGGGCCGTTGGTCCCAACCAGCGGCGCGATCCGCATCGTGCTTACGACCATCGGAGCGGATCCGGATGCGGACGGCTACGCCGTAACGCTGGACGGTGCCGCCCCACGCACGGTCGGCGTGAACGGGACGCTGGTGCTGCGGGACTTGGGTACTGGGGCTCACTCGGTCACGCTGGCAGGACTGGCGGCCAACTGCACGGCGGGCGGGGAAAATCCCCGCGCAGTCACCGTCAGGGCCGGCGACACCCTGCAGGTCGCCTTCGCGGTCGTGTGCGTCGCGGTCACCGGCACGATCGAGATCAAGGCTGCGACGTCCGGGGCCGATGTCGATCCCGACGGCTACACCGTCCAGGTAGACGGCGGCACGACCGCGGCGCTGGCCGTGAGCGGCACCACCAGGTTCGAGGGACTCTCGGCGGGGAGCCATACGGTCACGCTGGCAGGCGCCGCGACGAACTGCCCGGTCGCCGCTGACAACCCGCGCACGGTGAGCGTCACGACGGGCGCCGTCAAACGCGACACCGCGCGGACGACGTTCCAGGTCATCTGCGTCGCCACGACGGCGGTCATCGAGGTCGCCGCCGTCACCTCGGGGATCGATCTCGATCCCGACGGCTACACCGTCCAGGTGGACGGTGGCGCCTCCCGGGCGCTCGCCGTGAGCGGCACCATCAGGTTCGAGGGTCTCGGCGCGGGGAGCCACACGGTCACCATGACCGGGGCGGCGGCGAACTGCCCGATCGCCCCGGACAACCCGCGCACCGTGAACGTCACAACGGGCGCGGTCACGCGTGACACCGCCCGGACGAAGTTCCAGGTAACCTGCGGGGCGGCGACCGGCAGCATCCAGGTCACGACGGCGACCTCGGGAATCGATCTCGATCCGAACGGCTACGCGATGCAGATCGATGGCGGGTCCCTGCGGCTACTCCTCGGAGCCGGGACCGTCACGATCGACGGTCTCGCCGGAGGAGACCACAGCGTGGTGCTATCGGGCGCCGCCGGGAACTGCACGGTCGGCGGGGACAATCCCCGCGTGCTGCATGTGATCACCGGTGGCGCCGCGCGCGACACGGCACGGACCCTGTTCCAGGTGACCTGCGTCGCCGTGACCGGCAGCATCGAGGTGAAGGCCGCGACCACGGGAGTGGATTTCACTCCTAACGGCTACACCGTCCTGATCGACGTCGGATCGCTGGCACCGCTGCCCGTGAACGGAGCAGCGACCATCGGGGGCTTGAGCGCCGGGGATCACACCGTCCGACTGGTCGGCTCGGCAGGGAACTGCACGATCACCGGCGATAATCCGCGCGCCGTGCATGTGACGACGGGCGGCGTTACGCGCGACACGGCACGGACGACCTTCAGTGTAAGCTGCGTCGCGGCGACCGGCAGCATCCAGGTCACGACGGCGACCGCGGGAATGGATCTGGACCCGGACGGCTACACCGTGCTCCTGGACAACGGGCAGCAGCGCCCGCTCGGCGACAACGGGACGACCGTCATCGAGGGGGTGAGCGCGGGGGATCACAGCGTCATTCTGTTCGGCGCGGTGGGGAACTGCGCGCTGGCCGGTAACAACCCGCGCACCGTGCACGTGACCACCGGCGGGTCTACGCGCGATACCGTGCGCACGACGTTCCAGCTCACCTGCGTGCGAGTGGAGAAGATCGCCTTCCAGTCCGGGGCGTCGGTCGACCAGGCGATCATCGCCGTGGCATACGCCGACGGCTCGAACACGGTCACCCTCGCGAGGGGCACCGGGCCGAGCTGGTCGCCGGACGGCACGAAGATCGCGTTCGCCGCGATAGACTACTACTGTGACTATTACTACTACGATTGCTACTATTATCCCGTCGGGTTAGCCGTAATGAGCGCCGACGGCTCGGGCCTCGTGTTCCTCACGAACGAAGCCTCGGATGCTCAGCCGACTTGGTCCCCCGACGGCACGAGGATCGCGTTCATCAGCTCGCGCAATGGTCGCAGCGGCGTGTACGTCCTGAACGCCGGCGTCCCTACCCTGCTCACCAACACACCTCGCGCCGTGTCCAAGCCTGCCTGGTCGCCGGACGGCACCCGGCTGGCGTTCACGTGCGAGGTTGACAGCGGCAACAGCGATATCTGCGTCATCAACGCGAATGGTACCGGGTTTACCCGGCTGACGAGCGATCCGGGGCAGGACGCCGGGCCCGCCTGGAAGCCGGACGGCTCACGGATCGCGTTCGCCACCACTCGGTATGCGGGGGCGTACGAGCTCGCTTCGATGACCCCTGACGGCGGCGACGTTACGAGACTCAGCCCGGCAACCGCCGCCTCGGACCCCGCCTGGAAGCCGGACGGCACCAAGCTCGTGGTCGCGAACCTCGTTTGCGGTTCGTCCTCCGGATGCTCCTCGCGCGGGTTGCTGGTGATGACTGCCGGTGGCACGGGATTGACCACGGTCTCGGCCGGCGCCGACTATGCACCCGCCTGGCGGCCGTGAGGTGATGGGCACGACCCATGGGTGCGGCCCGCCGCGCGGGCCCGACGCGTCGCGCCGCAGAGGCCTGCTCGTAGCGGCGCTGCTCAGCGGCGTCGGGTGCGGGACGGACGGCGGCGTGACGCCTGCTCCGACGCCTGCAATCCTCGCGAGTGCCGTGGCTGACAACCCGAGCAATGTGCTGAGCGCCGTGGTCACGGGCCGAGTCCGAGGCGCCGACAGCGTCGCGGTTCGCTACGGCGTCGCGGGGTCAGCGCTCGACAGCGCCACGCCGGCCGTGACCCTGGCGGTCGACTCCGTCCTGGTCCCCGTGCTCGGCCTCCTTCCCGATACCCGCTACCTCTTGCGGTTCGTGGCGTACGCGGGCGATCAGACCATCCTCGGCGATACCGTCGGCTTCGCTACCGGCACGCTTCCGGCCGACCTGCCGCGCTACGTCGCGGACGGCGCGGATCCCTCGCCCGGGTATGTCGTCTTCGCCACCGGCTTGTACGGCCTGGTGATCGACAACGGCGGGCGGGTGGTGTGGTATCACCGCTTCTCCCCGTACGGCCCCGGGCTCAACTTCGAGGCCCAGCCCACTGGACGCTACGTCGCCCGACCCTCGGTCCCCGACCCGACGGTTCTCCCTCACTGGGTCGAGATCGATCCCCTCGGCACCGTGACGCGGACCTTCGGCTGCGCGGGAGGCCTCTCGCCCCGCTTCCACGATCTGATCGCCGAGCCGGACGGCGCGTACTGGATCATGTGCGACGAGACGCGGACCATGGACCTCTCGGGGCTGGGCGGCGTCGCGAACGCGCAGGTGATGGGCACCGTCGTCCAGCACGTCAGCTCGGAGGGCGACCTGTTGTTCCAGTGGGATCCGTTCGACCACTTCGAGATCACGGACTTGGTGCCGGCGAGCCGGACCGGGCCGAGCGTCAACTGGATGCACGGCAACTCGCTGGACCTGGACACCGACGGCAACCTGATCGTCTCGTTCCGGAGCCTGAGTGAGATCACCAAGATCGACACGCGAACCGGCGCGGTGCTGTGGCGTATGGGCGGCCTCAAGAACCAGTTCGTCTTCCAGGACGCCGGGGCCCCGGCCTTCTCGTTTCAGCATGGAGTTCGGCTGACGGCGCCCGCGCACCTGCTGCTGCTCGACAACCTCGGTGATCCCACAGCCAGCCGGGCCGAGCGGTATGTCTACGACGCGGAACTTCACACGGCCCAGTTGGTCGCGTCCTATGGGCCGAGCCCGGGGGTAACGGCGCAACTCGGCGGCAGCACGCAGGACCTGCCCGGCGGCCGCACCCTCGTGTCGTTCGGGCCGGCGGGCCGCGTCGAGGAGTACGACGCGTCAGGGCAAGTCGTGTGGCACATCGAGGGCAACCCCGGCTACGTCTTCCGCGCGCAACGGATTCGCTCATTGTATCGCCCTGGGGTTGGCTCGCCCCGGTAGCCGCGACGAGCCGCCAGTTCTCGGCCTGGTCCACTCGGTCAACGTCGGCCCGCTCGTGAAGACGCCTGATAAGTGATTACGACGTATTCAAGGAGGTCTTATGGCAACCGCGTCCACCGTCAGAGCATCGTTCCTGCTCACTCTACTCGTCGCCTGCGCAACGGACTCGGGCACGCTCCCGTCGCAGCCCGGGCCGGCGCTCCGCATCCTCGCGCAGCGCATTGCATCCGATTGGTCGCCGTGGTCCGACCCCGTGCATCTCGACGCGCCCATCAATTCTCCGTGCCAGGACCAGACCCCAACGCTCTCACGAGACCAGCTAGCCCTGTACTTCATGTCGAACAGGCGGGGTGGGCTCGGCGCCGACACGCCGGACGGTTGCCAGGATACCTTCGACCTCTGGGTCGCCCGGCGCGCTTCGCACGACAGTCCTTGGGAAACACCCGTCAATCTGGGATCACCGGTCAATACACCGGTCAACGAGGCGGGACCTGCGTTGTCTCCCGACGGACGCCTGCTCTTCTTCTACCGCTGGGAGGGTGCTGGCGGACAGCGCGACATCTACGTCGCGCGGCGTGCCCACCAGAAGCAGGACATGGTCTGGGAGGCCCCGGTGAATCTCGGCCCTGACGTGAACACGACGGACACGGAAGAAGGACCGAGCTACCTACGGCATGGATCAGATGGGACTGCCGTGCTGTTTTTCGACCGCGGAGCGACCTCCCTCGCGACTGACATCTATTCGGTGCCGGTTGACCGGAACGGCATGCCTCGCGGGCCGGCGCTGCCCGTCTCGGAGCTCAACTCGAGTGTCGAGGACAACCATGCCTCGGTGCGCGCCGATGGACGGGAGATCTTCTTCGACTCGCGCCGCCCCGGTGGCATGGGCTTCGATATTTGGACGTCCACGCGCCCTAGCGTCCACGATGACTGGTCCGCGCCCGTGAACCTGGGAGCGCCGGTGAACTCCCAGTTCGCCGAGTTTCACCCCAACGGGTCGTTCGACGGTCGCACGCTGCTGTTCATTGCCGGCGGGAATCGGAAGCCCAATCTCGGTGGGTTCGATATCTGGATGACGACGCGCGCGCCACTTGGCGACTTGGACGACGACGATAACGATGCGCAGGGGGATCGCGACCACGAAAGCCCCAGGAGCTGGAGGTGACCGTCCCGACTCCCCCCGGCGGTGCGTGGTCCCCCGTTCCACGGGGGGCTAACGCCTGGCTGCCCTCGCGCGTATTTCTTTCGGTGCGCCGTCGCACCCTTCCACTTCACTCCTTGAGGCCGTCATGTCCCTACGCCGCTGGGCCCGTTTCGTCGTCCTCGCGCTCGTCTCCCCCGCCCTGCCGCCGCTGGCCGCGCAGACCACCGCTCCCCTCGACTCCACCCTGCTCGCCGGGTTCCGGTGGCGTAACGTCGGGCCTGCCAACATGGGCGGTCGTGTCTCGAGCGTGGCCGGCATTCCCAGCCCTTCGAAGACGTTCTTCGTCGCCGGCGCGGCGGGCGGGATCTGGAAGACCACCAACGCCGGAACGTCGTTCCGGCCGGTGTTCGACAACCAGCCCTGCATCTCGATGGGCGAGCTGGCGATCGCGCCGAGCGACACGCTGCAGGTATGGGCGGGCACCGGCGAGGAAGACTCCCGCAACACGATCTCCCCGGGCTGCGGCATCTTCAAGTCGACCGACGGCGGGCTCACCTGGAAGCTCGCGGGCCTCGAGAAGACCGGCGCCATCGGCCGCATCGTGGTGCACCCGACCAACCCGAACATCGTGTACGTCGCGGCGCTCGGCCAAGCCTGGACCGCGAACCCCGAGCGCGGGCTCTACAAGACCACCGACGGCGGCCAGACGTGGCAGCTCGTCAAGTTCATCAGCGACAAGGCAGGGTTCATTGATATCGCCATGGACCCCACCAACCCCGAAGTGCTGTTCGCCTCGAGCTGGGAGCGGGTGCGCGGGCCCTACTTCCTGAAGAGCGGCGGCCCCGGCAGCGCTCTGTGGAAGACCAGCGACGGCGGCAAGACGTGGACTGAGGTGAAAGGCGGCGGGTTCCCCGAAACGATGAAGGGGCGCATCGGCCTCGCGATCGCACCGAGCGATGCGAAGGTGGTGTACGCCCTGGTCGAAGCGGATACCGCGCCCAATCCAAAGGTCGACAAGACTAAGCCCGCGCAGAAGCGGCCCTCCGGTCTGTATCGCTCTGCCGACGGCGGAGCGACGTGGACCAAGACGAACGACAACGACGTCCGCCCCTTCTATTACTCTCAAGTCCGCGTCGATCCGAAGGACCCGAATCGCGTATACTGGTCGTCCACACCGGTGAACTACTCCAACGACGGGGGTAAGACCGTCGGCCTGGCGACCCAGGGCATCCACGTGGACCATCACGCCATGTGGATCGACCCTAACGACGCAGGTCACTTCATCGTGGGCGATGACGGCGGCGTGTCGCAGACGTGGGACAAGGGTGGGAACTTCGACTTTCTGAACGTCATCACGATTGCGCAGCCGTACATCGTCAGCTACGACATGGCGTTCCCCTATCACGTGTGCGCGGGGCTCCAGGACAACGGCTCCTGGTGCGGCCCGAGCCGTCATCGCCAGGGCGCCGTGACCAACGCCGACTGGATCACCATCGGCGGCGGGGACGGCTTCTACACCGCCCAGGACCCGACCGACCCGAACATCGTTTACTCGGAGTCGCAGGGCGGGAACATGGGACGGCTGAACCTCGCCACCAGATCTTCGAGGATTCCATCCTCATCGAGCGCCCCGATACGACCAAACCGCCCACATCGACGCAGCAGAAGCGGCTCGCCGACCTGCGCCGGCGCCAGCTCGCCGACTCGGCCGAGGTGGATCTGCGCTGGAACTGGAACACCCCGTTCTTCCTCTCACCGCACTCGCCGACCACGTTCTACGCCGGCTCGAACAAGGTGATGAAATCCACCAACCGCGGCGAGAACCTGTCGGCCATCTCGCCCGACCTGACCACGCGCGATAGCATGAAGATCGTGGTCAGCACGCACACGACCGGCGGGATCACGCCCGATGTCACCGGTGCGGAGACGTTCTGCACCATCGTGGCGCTCGCCGAGTCGCCGGTGCGGCCGGGCCTGTTGTACGCGGGCACCGACGACGGCAACGTCTGGCTCACGCGCAACGACGGCGGGACGTGGGAAAACCTCACGGGCCGGTTCCCCGGCGCGCCGGCGGGCACCTACGTGAGCCGCATCGAGCCCTCACACTTCGACACGGCCACCTTCTACGTGACGTTCGACGGCCACCGCACCAACAACTTCACCCCCTACGTGTACGTCACCACCGACTTCGGCAAGACGTTCACGGCGATCAGCCACAACCTGCCGACCGGGGGGCCGGACTACGTCCACGTGGTGCGCGAGGATCCGTTCAACCGGAACTTGCTGTATGTCGGCACCGACGTGGGCGCGTACGTATCGCGCGACCGCGGGGCGTCGTGGCAGAAGTTCATGACCGGCCTGCCCGTCGTGCCGGTGCACGACCTCAAGGTCCACCCGCGGGAGCACGAGCTGATGGCGGCGACGCACGGCCGGGGGATCTGGATCGTGGACGTCGCACCGCTCGAGCAGCTCGCGGACAGCGTGCTCGCGGCGAGCGCGTACCTGTTCGAGCCCAAGACCGCTTACGAATACGGCGAGGCCGTGCGGGCGAATACGAGCGGAGGCCACAAGCAGTTCGTCTCGCCGAGCCCGCAATACGGCGCCGAGATCGTGTACCGGCTGACGAGCGGCGACCGCCGCACGCAGACCAAGGTGGTGATCCGGGACGTACGCGGCGACACGGTGCGCACCGTCAACGGCCCGGGCGGCCCGGGACTGCATCGCGCCACCTGGGGATTCCAGGGACGGACGCCGCCCCCGCAAACGCTGTCGCCGTCGCAGCGGCGGGACTCGACGCTGATCGTGCGCCGCATCCAGCTCGTGTTCGATTCGCTCGAAAAGGCGGGCACCAATGCGCAAATGCTCGGGCCCTTGAAGACGGCCCTGCTGGCCGGTGATCTGCAGGGCCTGGCGCAGCGATTCGGGTTTGGAGGGGGTGGAGGTGGTGGCGGCGGTGGCGGCGGGGGAGGTGGCGCCGCCGCCGCGGCGGGACGCTTCGTCGAGCGGCCGGGCGAGACGACGCCCCGCACGCCGGGCGCGGCCGGGGGCCCGCAGGGCGGCGCAGCTCAGCAAGAAGGCGGTGAGGCGGGCACGGAGCAACCCGACGTAGGCTTCCTCGGCACGCTGGGCCAGCTGATCCGCGTCGCGCTTCCGAACCAACGCGGGCCCGGTGGGGGCGGCGGCGGCGGTTTGGGCGGACTCGGCTTCATCGCCCAGGCGTTTGGTCGCACGGCCGGGGGCGGGGGCGGGGGCGGGGGATTCGGCGGGTTCGGCGGAGCGGCCGCCGTCTCGAGCGGCGACTACCTCGTGAGTATCACCGTGGACGGGAAGACCCTCTCCCGGGTGCTGCGCGTCGAGCGGGCGAGCGGGACGGGCGCTGGCGCGTCGTTCGCGTTCGACGACGACGAGGACGCCGACCCGTAGCAGCCTAGGGGAGAACGCGTGAAGGCGCGCGGGGCGCACGCTCCGCCCGCCACACTGGGAATTCGCGTCCCGCCGAGGCGCCGAGCTGCATACCGGGCGCCCGGCTGAACGCACCCCAGCGCGCCAGCCCGAACCCCTCCGGCTCGAGCAGGGCGAAGACGAGCCTGCCGAGCGGTTGCGCCGTGGACACGAAATAGCACCCCGCCGGCACGCTGCGCGGCGTGCGCGCCCACGTCCCCGTCACCTCCAGCAGATGGTGTCCCTGGAACTCCCGCGTCGCCCACTTGAGCTCGGTCCCGGTGAGGACTTCTACCGTGTCCGTCCACTCTCGGGCGAGCCGCTGCACTTGGATGCCGTGGAGGCGGAGCAGGGCGGCGCCGTCGCTGTCGGCCGCCGGCAGGAAGTAGCCTGCCGGCAACGGGCGGGTGAGCGAATCAACGAAGCGGTCCCTTACTGGCAGCCGGTAGGTGCGGACCTGCTGCATCACCTCGAGCCGAACGGCCTCGACGCCGCGCGACGCCAGCCTGTAGGCGACCGCCAGCGACGGCCGCGGGGCTGAGCTCGCCCCTTCCAGTGCCGTCTGGCGGTCGGCTGCGCGCTCGAGACGGCGGATCTCGTCGCCGTGCCGCCCCGTGTACTCCAGGATCTCCACCAGGAAGTCGTGCGTCACCTGCACGCGCGTCTTGAAGTCGGCGTGCGAGTATGCCTCCGACAGGATCGCCATCCGCCCTCGCAGGCCCACGTAATTCGTTCCATACCAACCGAGCGGAGCGTAGGTATCCCAGCTCTGCGGCGCCTGCGGCGTCTCCACGTTGCCGTAGTCGAAGATCGACTCGTGGTACTTGTCCTGGAGCGTCTTGCGAAGCGCGGGGAGCATCCGGTCCCGCACGAAGGTACTGGGCCCCGCCGGCCCGTTGGGATCGAGCGGCGGCGCGTAGGTGAGTTGATAGCCGTGCAGGGTCCCGTCTGTGGTGTGGAGGTCCACCATCAGCGCTGGGTCCCACGTGGTGTACACCCGGGCGAGCGACGCGCGGGTTTCGGGTGCTTCGGCCTTGAAGTAGTCCCGGTTCAGGTCGAGGTTCTTCCCGTCGGCGCGCTGTCCGATCAGGGCGGGGCCGCTCTGCTCGGAGCGGTTCACCGCCTGCGGGCCGAGGGCGTCGTTGCCGTCGGGGTTGTAGTCCGGCGCCACGAGGATCACGAGGGTCCGCAGCAGCTCGCGGCGCGCTCCCGCCAGCTCGCGCAGCAGTGCGAGCACGGCTTCCTTCCCCTCTACTTCCCCTCCGTGGATGTTCGCCTGCAGGTACACCACCAACTTTCCGGACGCCGCCGCTTCGCCCGGGGACGTCACCGTCGGGTCGGAGGCGATCACGAAGTAGATCGGCTGGCCGAGCGCGGAGGTGCCCATCTCGGAGACTCGGACGGGCGCCCCGGCGAGCTCGAGACTATCGAGGAAAGCGCCTACCTCTGCGTTGGTGGACGTGGCCGCGTAGTCTGTCCGCTCGGCCGTCGTCTGCGGCAGCGCCTGGGCCGCTAGCCCCGGTGCGGCGGCGGCGAGGGCCGCGAGGACAGCGCGGAACGGAAGGCGCATCGGCTACTCAGCCCGCCGCCGTCGCCAGACATTCGATCTCCACCCGCGCGCCGAGCGCCAGCCCGCTCCCCGCGGCGAGCAGCGCCTTGACGTTCTCGAGGGCCTGGCGCGTCTGACCCGTGATGCCGGTGTCGGCGAGCTCGCGCGTGCCGGGGCGATTCCCGATCTGGCCGGACAAGTACACCATGTTCCCGACGCGCACCGCCGGGGAGAACGGCAGACCGACGGCTGTGCCGGGGGGACTGATGACCTGGCGTTGCTGCGCGGCGACGGGGAGCGCGATGGCAAGACCTAGGGCGAGCAATGCGCTGGCTTTCATGGTCGGCTCCTGTTGGGGAGATGTAGGATCTGGTGTCGTCCGGAGAATCTCGTGTCGTGTGTCTTGTGAGGGACTGAAGTCCCTCATAACCCCACCACTAGGGGACATACCGTTTAGTCGCCCGTTCCGCCACTCTAGGCTACCCGTCGCAGCATTACCACCGGCCATACCACCGTCAATGCAAGCCCGCCCGCCGCGCTGCCGAAGAAGGCCGGGCCTGCACCGTACGCCTGAAACACCGCGCCCAGCCCGATGCCGCCGGCGAGCGCCGCCAGCCCGGTCACGCCGTGATACATCCCGAATCCGCTCCCCTGGCGCGCACCGGCGAGCTGCGCGACGAGGGCCCGCTCGGGGCTTTCGGTGAGGCCGGCCACTGTCCCGAATGCCAGGAACAGCGTCCACGCCGCTCCGGCGCTGCGCGCCAGCGCGAAGCCGGCCGCTACGCCCGCGTAGGCGAGCCATCCCAGCCACATGGTACGACCCGCGCCGATGCGGTCGGTGAGGCGGCCGCCCGCGAAGCTCGCCGACGAGCGCACCACGTGCAGCGCGGCCCATAGCAACAGCACCGCCGCCGTCGAGACGCCGAGCTGCTGGCATCGCAGGATCAGGAGCGTCTCTGGCATGCGGAGGAGATAGAAGGCGGAGATCCCGAAGAGAGGGAAGATCCGTGATGGTTGGTGGAGGTTGGTGAAGGATTGTGGAGGTGCCACCATCCTCCACCATCCTCCACTGTCCTTGACGGCCCAGACCGCCAGCACCAGGACCGCCACTCCCGGCGCCAGACTCGCTCCGATCACCGTCCGCACGTCCGCGCTCCCCGACGTCAGCAGCCACCACGCGGCGAGCGGACCGAGCACCGCGCCTGCGTGGTCCATCCCCCGCTGCAGGCCGAACGCTCGACCCAACAGCGGCGCGGGCGTGACATCCGCCATGAGGGCATCGCGCGGCGGCGTGCGGATGCCCTTGCCGATGCGGTCCACCACCCGCAGCCCGATCACCTGCCACGCGGCCCCAGTGAGGGCGATGATCGGCCGCACCAGCACGGCGATGGCGTAGCCCAGCACGATGAGCGGCCCGCGGCGCGCTGTCCGATCCGCCAACCGACCCGCGCCAAACTTCACGACCGACGCCGCGAACTCGGCCACACCGTCCAGTGCGCCGAGCGCCTGCGGGCCCGCGCCGAGCACGCCCGTGACGAACGCCGGCAGCAGGGGATAGATCATCTCGCTCGCGAAGTCGTTCAGCAGCGAGACGAACCCGAACAGCTTCACGGGCCGCGGCAGCCGCGCTACCGCGGCGCCGCTAGCGGTCATCGAGCCCCAGACCCCACCGGATCAGCGTGACGGGCAGGCCACCGTATCTGAGGATCGCATCGTGGAAGCCGCGCAGCGTGTACGCCGCGCCGCGCGCCATGCGAAAGTCGTCCCTGAGGGTGAGCAGCTCGCGCCGCCCCACCGCATAGCTCAGCGGGTATGCCGGCTCGGCGCAGTAGCGCCGCACCTCCCCCTCCGCGTTGGCCCGCTCCACGTTGACGTGCGTCGTGAGATAGTCCACCGCCTGGGCGAACGTCATCCCCCGGGTGTGCAACCCTACGTCGAGCAGCACCCGGACCGCGCGCCACAACAGGTGCACCCGCTGGAAGAACTGCTCCTCCTCCGACCGGTAGAATCCCTCCTCCCCCATCATGTCCTCGCAGTACAGCGCCCACCCTTCGACCGTGACCGGTGTCCACACGTTCTTCCGCGTCTCAGACCGCTGTTGCTGCGCGTGCACCAGCTGGAGGTGATGGCCGGGGTAGCCTTCGTGGAGCGCCGTGGCGGCAAGCTCGTGGCGGCAGTGGTCGCGGAGGATCCGCTCCTGGGCGCTCGCCGGGAGCGCCGGATCAGGCAGGGTCACGTAGAACCACCCGGTCCGGTCCGTCGAGTAGGGGCCGGGGCTGTCGTAGGCGGCGAAGGGAATCAGCGGCCGCATGAAGGCCGGCGTGGGCACGACGTCGAGCGGGGCGTTGGGGATCGGCGCGAGGCCGCGCTCCGCCACGAAGTCGCGCGCCCGCACCATCTCGCGAGCATACGCTTCCACCAGCCCGGCGGCGGGGGGGTGGTCGCCGCGCAGCCGCTCTGCGACGTCCTGCCAGCGCTTGCCGCCGTCGAGCCGGGCCGCGCGGCGCCCCAGATCGGCCTCGACCTCCTCCTTCAGATGAAGCCCATAGCGCCATAGTTCCGGCGCGGTGTCGCGCAGCGCGTGCTCGTAGTGCAGGTGGAAGTTGAAGTCCTCTTCGCCCAGTGCGAACTCTTCCGAGGCCGTCTCGAGCCAGCGCTCGAGATCCCGCTCGAAGCCCGTCATCGCGTCCGCCGCCTGCTCGACCGCCACCCGTAAGGCGTCGCCCGGTCCGGGGGGCGCGTCCGGAATAGCGGCGCCGATGCCGCGCACCAACTGCAGCCCCCCCGCATTGATCCGCAGCGCCGTTTCGACGAACACCCGGACCGGCTGCACCAGCGCTGCGCGCGCGTCGTCCAGCAGCCGCGGCACGTCCTCGAGCCGCCCGATCAGAGCGCGGGCCCGCTCTTCGTCGCTCCGGTCGCCGCGCCCCAGCAGAAAGTGCAGCCCGCCGAGCAGGTGGTTCAGCCAGAACGCCGGACTCTTCGCCTGCGGCCGTTCGCGCTCGAAGCGGCGCAGCACCACGCGGATGTCGTTCAGCAGCGCGGTCCGGTCGATTTCGTCTTCCAGCTCCTCGGCAGACGTCTCTTCCAGCGCCGCCGCGAGCGACTTCAGCGCGGCGACGTGGGGCACGAGCGCCGGCGGGCTGTAGCGCCCGTAGCGGTCGTCGTACGTCTGCACTCCGGCCTGCGTGGCGGCGACGGGGTCGAAGTGCCACCGCAGGTCGAAGTACGCCTTCTCGATTTCGTGGAGCGTCCCTACCGCCATGCCCCTTGCCTGACCAAGCGGTGGCACTCGTCGTCCGAGAGCACGCGGTCGGTGCGTTTCGCCGCCTCGAACAGCACGCGGCACGCCGCTTCGTCTTCGGCGTCGTAGCCGTGGGTCTCGAGCCAGTACTTCACATTGGACAGCCCCGAGACGGGGGAGATCTCGATCTTCTGCTCGAGCCCGAACTCCTCGGCGGGCACCGAGCTGTACACCCGGTCGGCGAGCCACGCGTGGCCCTTCTTTTTCGCTTTGATGATCGCCGCCGCGTGCACCCCGGTGCCGGTACGAAACGCGTCCGCACCCAGCACCGGGTAGTTCACCGGAATTGGCACCCCCACGGCGTCCGCCACCAGGCGGCAGTACTGCGGCAGCTTGGTGATGTCGTGCCGATGCGCGCCCAGCAGCTTCAGGTTGACGATCAGGAGATCCATCTCGGCGTTGCCCACCCGTTCGCCCACCCCCAGGGCCGTAGCGTGGACGCGGTCCACCCCGGCCTCGATCGCCGCGAGACAGTTGATCAGTCCCAGCCCGCGGTCGCGGTGCCCGTGCCAGTCGATCGCCACCCGTTTGTCCGTGACGATTTCACGCTTGACGAATCCCACCAACGCCTTGACGCCATCGGGAGTCGCATGGCCGACGGTGTCGGCGAGACAGATTCGTGTCGCGCCGCAATCGATCGCGGCGCCGTACAGCGCCTTGAGGGCCTCGGGCCTGGCCCGGGTCGTGTCCTCGGTGACGTACATGACCGGCAGGCCGTGCTTGACAGCGTACGTCACCGCCTCCTCGCTGGCCGTGAGGATGCGATCCAGGGTCCAGTCCTCGGCGTATTGCCGGATCGGGGAAGAGCCGATGAAGGTGGCGGCCTCTATCGGAATCCCGACCTCCTCGGAGACCCGGACGATCGGCTCGACGTCCGCGATCACCGTGCGGGCCGCGCAGTTGGGAAAGATGGGGAGCTTCTGGTCTCGGATTTCCCGGGCGAGCACCCGCACCTGCTCCACCACGCGGGGCCCCGCCCCGGGGAGCCCGATATCCGCCGCCACGATCCCGAGGTCCGCCATCAGGTGGAGCAGCCGCCGCTTGACCTCGATGGAGGGATCCCGCACCGAGGGGGACTGCAGCCCGTCCCGCAACGTCTCGTCGTTCAGCTCGACCCGTGCCCGCGACCAGTCGAGCGCCGTCCCGCCGCCCCTCTCGTTCCAGTCGTAAATCAGCTCGCGCTCGTCCATGACCCTAGTGTCGCCCTCTCGCCGGGCACCGTCAAGGCAGTTAGTGTGCAGGGGTGGATCAGACCATCTCACGCCTGCTCGCGCACGACTGCGTCCGCGCCGCGCGCTCACACCTCGAGCGCAGCGACGAAGTGACGCTCGCGCGCCAAGCCGCGCTCTGCGCGATTCCCGCGCCGACGGGTGCTGAGGGCCGCCGCGCCGCGCACGTGGCCGAGCTGTTCCGCACCGTCGGCCTGCACGACGTCGCGATCGACGAGGTCGGGAACGTCTACGGGTGGACGGCCCGGGAAGGGGGAAGGGGAAACGGGGAAGGCGCCGCGCCGGTGGTGTTATCCGCCCACCTGGACACCGTATTCGGCCCCGAAGTCAACGTCGCCGTCGCGCGGCGTGGCCAGCGGCTCGAGGGCCCTGGCATCAGCGACAACGCGCGCGGCCTGGCCGCGCTCGTCGCCGTGGCTGAAGCCATGGTCGTCACGCGCGTGCCCACAGCTCGGCCGGTGCTGTTCGCCGCCACCGTCGGCGAAGAAGGATCGGGGGATTTGCGGGGCGTCAAGTACCTGCTGAACGGGAAACGGGAAACGGGAAACGGCAAGCCCGCCGCCTTCATCGCGCTCGACGGCGCGGGGCTCGAGCGCGTGGTGCACCGGGCGCTCGGCTCCAAGCGCTACCGCGTCACATTTCGCGGGCCCGGCGGCCACTCGTGGGCCGCGTTCGGCGTCGCCAATCCCGCGAACGCGGTCGGCCGCGCCACCGCGCTGCTCGCCGACTTGCCCAGCCGCGCCGCCCCCCCCGCTCCCCGCACGACCTGCGCCGTCGTGCGGCTCGGCGGAGGTACCGGACTCAACTCCATCCCCCAGGAGGCGTGGCTCGACCTGGACCTGCGGAGCGAAGACCCGAAGGCGCTCGCCCAGCTCGACGTCACCGTGCGCGCCGCCCTCGACCGTGCGCTCGACGACGAGAATCGCCGCCGCGCGCCCGGCACGCCGCCGCTCACGCTCGAGCACCAGCCCGTCGGCGACCGACCGTCGGGCGTCACGCCGCGCACCCACCCCCTGGTCCTCGCGGCGGTCGCGGCCAACCGGGTGCTGGGCCGCGACGCCGAGTTGGCCAGCGCGTCCACGGATGCCAACGTGCCGATCGCCCTCGGCATCCCGGCGATCGCGCTGGGGGCGGGCGGCAAGGCCGGCGACGCGCACCTCGCGACCGAGTGGTATGAAAACACCGAAGGCGCGCTGGGAATCGTGCGCGCCCTGTTGGTGACGGTGGCGATGGCGGAGCTCGCGTGACGGCGCGTCAGAATACAGCCTCCGTGAGCGCCGCCAGCGCCTCGAGCGCCACCCGGCTGTGCCTGGTGGCGCGCACTTGCGAGGAGTACGTGTGCCGCACCACGCCGGCCTGATCGATCACATACGTCACTCGGCCGGGCAAGAAGCCCAGCGTCTTCTCGACGCCATACAGCTCGCGCACGCTGGCGCCACGGTCCGAGAGTAAGAGGAACGGCAGCCCGTGGCGCGCCGCGAACCGGCGGTGCGCCGCGACCGAGTCCGAGCTGATGCCCACGACTTCCGCGCCTCGGGCGGTGAACCGGTCGTAGCTGTCCCGGAAGGCTCGGGCTTCGAGCGTGCATCCGGGGGTCTCGTCCTTCGGGTAGAAGTACAGCACGACGGTGCCGCGGCCCAGCAGATCCCGCAGCTGCACCGGCTTACCCGTTTGGTCCGGCAGTGTGAAATCCGGCGCGCGATCCCCGACGCGTACTTTCTTTTCTTTCCTCACAGAGACAGGCTCCATTCGCTTGGGACAACGTGTTTCAATGCGCGGCGGCGCCCCCCGGCATCCCCTTGCTCTTGTGCATCAGCAGCAAGAGCGGCAGGGACAACACGAAGCACGCCCCGAACAACAGGAACAGCTGTTCGAACGAAAGCATCATCGCCTGCCGCGTCACCTGGCCGTTCAGCACCATCAGCGCCTTCGACTCGGCGAGCGATGCGGGCGTGCCCGTGGCGACGAGTCGGGTCATGATCCCGGCGAGCCGCTCGCGCGTCACTTCCGAGTACTGCGTGACGTTGGCGATCAAGTCGCCACGGTGGATCGCCGTGAACCGCTGCACCAGCGTCGCCGAGATCGCGATCCCCACGCTCCCCCCGAGCTGGCGCATCAGGTTGAACAGCCCGGTGCCGTTCGGGATCTTGCTCATCGGCAAGTCGGCGAGCGCCAGATTGGTGAGCGGAACGAAGATGAGCCCGAGCCCCACACCGCGGAAGATCAGCGGCCAGAAGAAATCGGACATGCCGCTGTCGGTCGTGAAGTGCGCGTGCTTCCACATCGACAGTGCGAAGATCGCGACGCCCGCCAGGATCGACAACCGCCCGTCGAACTTGCCCGTGAAGCGCCCCATCGTGGCCATCGTGAACGCGCTGGCGAGCGCGCCCGGCAGGATCACGAACCCCGTCTGCTCCGCGGTGAAGTTCTGGAGGGTCTGTAGGTACACCGGCAGCACAAACACCGTTGCGTACAGACAGATCCCCAGCACGCCGCCGAACGCGATCAGCGAAATCGCGCTGACGACGCCGTACATCACGACCTCGCGAGAATCGAACCAGTCGAGCCGCTCGCCCCGCTCCAGCATCGTCTGGAGCGTACCGATGCCCACGGCCAGCAGCAGCAGCCCCGGGTAGTCCACCTTCTCGGCCTTTACCTGGTAGCGCGAGTTCTGGATGAAGCTGAGCGATAGCGCGAGCGCCAGCATCCCGATCGGGATGTTGATGTAGAAGATCCACGGCCAGCCGAACGCATCGGTGATGTAGCCACCGAGGGTGGGCCCCAGCGTGGGACCGACCATCACCCCCACCCCGAAGATCGCCATGGCGGTGCCGTACTCCTCGCGCGGGAACTCCTCATACAGGATCGCCTGCGAGGTGGAGAGCAGCGCCCCACCGCCCAGGCCCTGGATGATCCGCCAGAACACGAGGGCGACGAGCGAATGTGCGTTGCCGCAGAAGAACGACGAGACCACGAACAGCGCGATCGAGCCGGCGAAATAGCTGCGCCGCCCGAAGAACGCCGACAGCCAGCCGGTGATCGGCAGGATGATGACGTTGGCGACGATATAGCCGGTCGACACCCAGGCGATCTCGTCGAGCGTCGCCCCCAGGTTCCCCATCATGTGTGGAATCGCCACGTTTACGATGCTGGTGTCGAGCAGCTCCAGCACCGACGCGAGCGACACCGTGATCGCGATGATGTAGCGGTACCTGTACCGGTCGGCGTCCGCGCCGAGGGCGGGTACGGGCAGGGCGGCAGTGGCCACTGGATCGCCTACTTCGTCGTGATGGTCACGTTCACGCTCATCCCCGGCCGGAGCGGATGCGCGGCGTCATTCTTCCCGTCGAGCCGGATCCGCACAGGGATCCGCTGCACGACCTTCGTGAAGTTCCCGGTCGCGTTGTCGGGCGGCAGCAGCGAGAACTTCGCCCCGGTCGCGGGCGAGAGACTCTCCACGTGCCCGCTGAAGTGCCGGCCGGGGTACGCGTCGACGGTGAAGTCCGCGGGGTCACCCGGGCTCACGTCGGCCGTCTGCGTCTCCTTCAGGTTCGCGGTCACCCACACGTCGCCCAGCGGCACCAGGCTCATGAGCGGCTGACCGGGCTGCACCAGCTGCCCAACCTCGACCGTCTTCTTGCTCACGACGCCCTCGGCGGGCGCGGTGATCCGGGTGTACGACAGGTTCAGCGCCGCCTGGTCGCGCGCCGCGCGGGCCGCGCCCACCCGGGCGTCCGCACCCAGCAGTGCGGCCTGGGCGGCGGCGAGGGCCGCGTCGGCCGCGCGTGCCGCGGCCTCGGCCGCGTCGAGCGCCTGCTTGGGAACGATGTCCTTCTCGGCGAGCGGCTTGATCCGCTCGAGGTCGGCATGCGCCTTCTCGGCGTTCGCCTGGGCCTGCGCCACCTGTGCCTCCGCCTGGCCCACCCGCTCGCGATTGCTCACACCGGCGAGCGCCACCGCGAGGTCGGCTTCCGCCTGCGCGAGCCGTGCCTTGTAATCGCGGTCGTCGAGCACGACCAGCGTGTCGCCCGCCTTGGCCGGCCGATTCTCGTCGGTCCGCACCTCCAGCACGTAGCCACCCACTTTCGGGAGGATCGGGACGATGTGCCCGTCCACCTGGGCGTTGTCGGTCGACACGTGGCTGAGGCTGTAGATCCAGCGCCGCGCGCCCACGGCCACCAGGCCGAGCAGGACGACGCCCATGATAATGAAGACGGTGCGCTTGCGGCCGCTCGGTTTGGCCGGGTCGGCCGGTTGCTCGGGCGACACGGGGGAAGGCCGGGCGGACCGCTGGGCAGTCTCACGTTCGATTGTCGTTGCCATGTCGTCACTCATCTGGTGTGGGCGTTAGTGAAGGGTACGGGCGACGCCGGCGGCGCGCGCCAGCGAGATTCGGGCGGCAGCGGCGGCGAACCGGGCGTCGATCTCGGTGTCGCGCGCGCGAATCAGCCCTGCCTGCGCGGTGATGACGTCGATGTTGCCGGCGACCCCGGCTTTGAAACGCTCGCGCGACTGGCTGAGCTCACTCTCGGCGAGCCGCAGCTGCTCGCGGGCCACCGCCTGCTGCGCTTCGGCCGAGCCCAGGTCGAGCAGAGCGGCATCCACTTCGGCGGCGATCTGGCGACGCAGGTCGGCCTCGCGCACCTGCGACTCGCGCACCACGGCGTCCTGCTCGGCGAGCCGCGCCTCGCGCCGAAAGCCGTCGAGAATCGGCACGCTCACCTGCAGCGTGAGGTCGCGGGTCGAGATCGCCCCCGGCACGGTCATGCCGTTCACGCCGTAATCGCCGGCCAGCTCGAGCCGGGGCAGCCGCTCCGCGCGGATCGCGGATCCGGTCTGCCGCGCCGCGGCGGCGCGCGCCAGCTCCGCCCGCAGCTCGGGCCGGTTGGCGAGGGCGGCCGTGACGGCCGAGTCCCGCCGGACCGGCACGTCGGCGGCGCCGAGCGACGGGGCGAGCGAATCCGTGAACGCGAGGGGGGTGGCGGCATCGAGGCCCAGCGCGCGCGCCACGTCGATGCGGCCGCGGTCGAGCTGGTTCCTCGCCACCAGCAGCAGGCCCTCCGCCGTGGCGAGCTGCGCCCGGGCGCGCGTCACATCGATCGCCGGGCTCACCCCCGCGGCCCGCTGTGCCTCGGCCAGCCCGACCAGCTCGGTGGCAATGACCGAATCCGCCTGCCGGGCCGCGACCACCGACTGCGTGCGCACGGCGCGCACATACGCGAGCGCCGTCGTGAGCACGGAGCCCTCGACCGTCACGCCGCGCTCGGCGCGGCTCCCGTCGGCCTGCGCGCCGGCCGCTCGCACCCGCGCCACACTCGACCAGTCGAACAGCGTCTGGACCGCATTGAGGCGGGCGTCGTAGTTGTTGAACGGTCCGATCAGCTCCGGCACGCCGGGGAACGAGATCCCGATGGAGCGCGAGTTGAACGAGCGATTGAGCCAGGCGCCGCTCCCCGACAACGACGGCAGCAGCGCCGCCCGCGCCTGCCGCACCCGCGCGTCCGCCTCCGTGGTGCGCAGCGTGGCGAGCTCGACGACCGGCGTCTTCCCCGCGGCCATGCTCACTGCGTCCGCGAACGACAGACGCAATGGCGCGGGCGCCGCCGGCGCTTGCGCCGCGGCCGAAGCGGCCACGAGCCCTGCGAACACGGCGAGCAGCCCGGTGCTACTGCTTCGCGATACCATGGAGATAGAGGTCGATGTGAGTGTCGAGGTATGCCTGAACGTTGAAGCCCTCCGGCATGCACGAGGCGAAGGCCCGGCGCACCACCGTCGCGTGCATCAGCGGCGACATCGCCAGTTTCGCGGCCAGCATGACGTTGACAGGCCGGAACTCGCCATTCTTGACGCCGCGCTCGATCACGCCCGCCATCAGGCGCTGCCCGCGCACCACCACTTCGTCGTAGTAGAAGCGCGTCAGCTCCGGAAAGGTTGCCGCTTCGGCCATCATGAGCTTGGGGATGCCGGCGAGTGCGGTCTCCCCGACCAAGCGCCAGTATTCCCGCACCAGCTGCTCGAGCAGGTCGCGGGCGCTGCCGGTGAAGGAGCGCGCCAACGCTTCGCCCTGAGCGATCACGGGCACGATAGTCTCCCGCACCACGGCCTTGAACAGCGCTTCCTTGTTCTCGAAGTAGAGGTAGATCGTGCCCTTGGTGACGCCGGCGCGACGGGCCACGTCGGCCAGCGTCGTGCCCTCATAGCCTCGCTCGACGAATACTTCGAGCGCGGCCGCGACCAGCTCCTCGGGCCGCGCGTCTTTGCGACGCTGCCAGCGCGGCTTGGCGATGCGCTTCGAGGGAACGACGGCGTGCGACACGGGTGCCTCCAGGTAATTAGTTACTGAACGGTAAGTAAGTAAGTCTGGTTCCCGTGAACCGTCAACATGTCCCAACCAGCTGATAAATCAGAAGTTAGGAATTTGACGGCCGGTGGCCCGCTCGCGGTAGAACAGGATCAGACCGGTGCTGGGCGGCTTCAGGCCCAGCTGTCGCAGCAGCGTGATGATTTGACCCCGGTGGTAGGACGAGTGATCCACGGCATGTTGCAACGTCTGCAAGTAGGTATGGATGTACGCGCCGCCCGTGGAGGGCTGCACGGTGAGGGTCGCGGTCAACTTCGCTTCGGTCAAGGCGTCGAGGAACTGGCACCGTTTCGTTTCGACATCCTCCCACCGGGCCCGCACCTCTGCGAGTGAGCCGAGGTCCCGTCCCTGGGGCACTGCGGGTGGTGGGGCGCCGAGCCAGCGGGTGAGCCACAGCTGCTCGGCCCAGACAATGTGACACAGGGTGCCGTGGATGCCGCCGTGGCTGCTCTTCAAGTCCCGCTGGTACGGCTCCGCGGGAAGGCCGGCCAGCGCATCGAAGATGCGGCGCTGCGCCCAGGCGTTAAACTGGTACAGCTCCCGCACCAGGGCCACGGTCATGCCGGGGCCAGCGCGCCTCCGTCGAGCACGCTGCGCTCGATCGTCTTCCCCTCGATCACCTGGTCGTCTCCCACCAGCGAATCGCGCACCGCGCTTCGCACCACGCGGACGTTGCGCCCGACGATCGCGTTCGCGATCGCGCTCTCGGTGACGAAGCTCCCCGCCTCGAGCGAGACGTTGGGACCGACCGTGGCGTCGTGGATCGTCACGCCGTCCTCGATGTAGACCGGCGGCACGATGGTGCAACGGGGGCAGGGCCCCTGCGGGATGCGGGCCCGCCCCTGCTCGAGCAGGTGGCGATTGGTCTCGAGCAGCGTCTCGACCTTGCCGCAGTCGTACCACCCACCCACCGGTGCGGTGTACAGCCGTCGCCCGCGGTCCACCATGTACTGGAAGGCGTCGGTGAGATAGTACTCGCCCCCCTTTCCGGGCGGCTGCTCCAGCACGTGCGCGATACCGTCGAACAACGTCTTCCAGTCCTTGACGTAGTACAGCCCGATGTTGGCGAGCTTCGACACGGGCGTACTGGGTTTCTCGACGATCGTCTTCATGTAGCCGTGCCGGTCGGTGACGATCACGCCGAACCGCTGATAATCCTCGACTTCCTTCGCCCAGAGAATGCCGTCGGCGTCGCTCGTCCGCGTGAGCGACAAGTCGGCGTCGAACAGCGTATCGACGAAGATGATGAGCACCGGTCCCTTTACGAACGGTCGCGCGAGATTGATGGCCCCGGCGGTGCCATCCAACGTCTTCTGTTCGACGAATCTCGCTTTTATGGGGTAGTGCTCGACGATGTAGCGCTCGACGGTTTCTTTCAAATGCCCGGTAATGACAATCAACTCGTCGACGCTCAGGCCTTTCACCGTGTCCATCACGTAGTCCATGACTGGTCGCCCCGCCACGCGGACCAGGGGTTTGGGCACGCGCTTGGTGAGCGGCAGCAGCCGGGTCCCTTTTCCCGCCAGCGGCACGATGATCTGCACTTACACCCTCCCGTAGCGGTCCTTGAGCCGCACGACGTCGTCGATCTCGGGCGTCGAGGCCTCGAGCAGGTCGGTCGTCAGGACGGCCTCGAACTGGTGGATGGTCTTGGGCGTGATGTGAAACGTCTCCCCTTCCCGCAGCGGCCGCTCGATCAGGGTCTCCCCCTGCTGGATGCGCAGCACGATCTCCCCGGACAGCACGTAGATCGACTCGTCCTTCCTGTTGTGATACTGCAGCGACAGGACGTGCCCGGGCTCGATGTGCAGGATCTTCCCGACATAGCGGCTGGTCTTTGCCCAGATGAGCTCGTGGCCCCAGGGCTTGTCGACGCGGTAGGGGAGGTCGGTCAGGGACCCTCCCAATGCGGAATGCGGAGTGCGGAGTGCGGAATGTAACGGTGAGTGTCGCTCGGCGAACGACCTCCCACTTCAACTCCGCATTCCGCATTCCGCATTCCGCACTCGTTCATACGGACGCCACCAGGCTCAGCCGCAGGGAAGACGGTGAAGTGACGCACGCCGTGACACACACCCCGCACCCCACGCACCCCTCGGGCTTGAGGATCGGATGGCCGCCGGCGTCGAGGGCGAGCGCCCGCTCTCCCACGGGACAGGCGCGTGCGCACACGCCGCACGGGACGCCGTGGAACGTGATGCAGCGCTCCGGCTCGAGCTCGAGGATCCCCAGGTGCACGCCCGCCCAGCCGTCGGCGGGCGGGACGAGCGCGCCCGTCTGGCAGGCGTGCGCGCAGGGCATGTCGGCGCACGCGACGCACGCCTGGATGCCGGGGTCGATCATCGGCGTGCCGGCGGCGAGCCCGGCGCCGGGCGGCGCCTTGACGATCGCGTGCACCGGACACACGTCGATGCAGTCGCCGCACCGCGTGCAGGAAGCGAGGAAGGCGAGCTCATCCGACGCGCCCGGCGGGCGGAAGTGGCGGCGGGGGGCGACGCGCTGCTCGGTGCGCACCCGCACCTCCTGGAGCAGGCGGCCGAACGTCTCGCGGAAGAAACCGCGCCGGTCGCTCGCCCGCGTGTCCATCAGAAGGTGGGCCCGAGGCTGACCTGCCAGCGGAACGCGAAGGTCTTGTCTCCCGGGGCGAAATCCCGGGCATTGTCCCAGCGGTTCACCGCCAGCGGCACCTCGAAGCGCATCGTCCAGGCCAGCTCTTTCACCTGATGGCGCGTCACCAACCCCACCCCCAAGTCCCATACCGTCGTGTACCACTGCCCCGGCGGCGACGACGGGATCACCGTCGTGTCCACGACCCCGCCGTCCGCGAACACCTCGAACCCCAACCTCCGCAAGATACCCTGATCGCGCCGCAGGACCCACGGCGTGGCTTCGAGGTTGAGCCCCACCGCCCAGCGCCCACCCAGGTCGGGCCGGAACCCCCGGACGTTCGCGCCGCCGGGCGCTTGATAATGAAAGTCGGGGCGCACCAGCAACGCGCCCTGGCTCCGCAGGAAGGGGTTCGTGAACGTCTCGTACGGATCGGCGCCCGCGATGGAGATGCGCCGCTGCCGCACGGGATAGGACGAGCCGAGGTAGGCCCCCGCGAACAGCCGCGCACCCCACGACGGACTACGCACGCTCGCTTCACCGGTGACACGGCCGAACGCCTCGACGTCGTAGCGGTTGCTGGCGACGATGCCGGGCCCGGGGTTCCAGTACAGGACGCCCACATGGGCGCCGAGCCGCGCCCGCCGCACCGTAGTGCCCCGGGTCCGTGTCGTGCTCACCCACGGCCCAGCCTCCACCGTACCCGCGTCGTCCCACAACCGGCGATCAAGGTATCCCAGGCCGGTCGTCGCCATCCACACGGCGTCGAACCCCACGTGCGGGTCGACGGCATCCACGAGACGCTGCCGCAAGGCATGGTCTACTTGGATCTTGGCCCCCGCACGACCCTCGACGGCCCATGCCGCCAGGCTCGTTGCGGTGCGCGGCCGGATCTGGCCGATCGGATTGCTCCAGCGGCCGTACAACCCGAGCGCCGGGCTCGCGCCGCGCCGCGTCGCTACCGTGCCGAGCAGCAGGGCGCGGTTGTAAGCGCCGAGATAGTTGGCCCGCTCCCGCAGGCCGACCGTGACGCCACCGAAGTCGTTGGACCAGAGCACCGGGAGCAACCCCCGCACGCCGCGATCGCGGCGTGCGGCCTCCTGGAACGGATCGTCGATCCGCAGCGTCCACGCGCCCGTGCCTCCCAGGAGCCCGTGCCGTTCCCGGTTGTTCAGCATGTTGTAGTCGTGGGCCCGCACCCGCGGGTCGAGCATCAGGGGACCTGGTCGCTTTGGGGTCGTGAACTCGATGCGCTCGAGCGCCGGCCGGCCGGTCGCGCGGGCATAGACCGTGTCGGCCGCCCCTCCTCGGCCCTGCGTGCCGATCTCGACCGGCATGAAGCCGTCGCCCTTCCGCTCGATCGTGACACCCGTCAGCCAGCGGCCGTCAGCCTGCCGCGTTCGTTGCACGTGCTTCAGGGAGTAATCGATCAAGGGCGTCCCGTGCAGCCATTGGCCGAACAGCCACTTCAAGTCCTGCCGCGAGACCTGCTCCGCCACCTCGCGGAACGCCTCCTCGTCCACGTGCTTGAGCTTCCAGCGGGCGTAGTAGGCCCGCAGGATCCGCCGCATCATTTCGTCGCCCACCACGTAACGCAGCTGCTCGTAGAACAGGTGTGCCTTGTCGTACACCATCTGGTTGTAGGTGACGAAGTCGCGGAACCGCTCGCTCGGCATGGAGACGGGCTCGCTCCAGCGATCGAGGTCGAGCATCAGCACGTCGGCCTCGAGAGCCGGGTATGCCGAGGGACTCCCGTGCCGCTCGAAGAACCAGCTCGTCTGGAAGCTCGTGAACCCCTCGTCGAGAAAGGCCTCGCGCCATTCGTTGTTCGCGAGGATTCCCATGGTGTAGTTGTGGCCGACTTCGTGGACGATGAGGCCGAGCCCGGCCGAGCCGTCCATCACCATCATCGGGAACTCGGTGCCGCCGCCTTCGATGCGGTGCACGTTGGTGAGCGTCGGCCAGGCAAACTTTCCGTACAGCGAGTCGAGCCACGCGAGCGCCACCTCCGTGTTGCGTGCGGCGATCCCCCGTCCCCACGTCGCGCTATCCTCCGGCAGGTACAGTACCCGCACCACGACATCGCCGTAGCGCCCTTCGTCGTACACGTAGCGCGGGTTGAGCGAGAAGGCGAAATGATGGACCTGCTCGGCGTGGAAATGGACGCACTTGCGTCCGGTCGCTACCGCGCCACACCCCGGCCCGGGAGCGGGGGCGCGTGACCCGTACCAGCCGCGCTGGTAATCGATCCGGAGCCGCGGATCGGCCTTGGCGCGCTCCCATCCCGGGTCGCCCTCGACCACCACGCCGGTGGCACCGATGATCTGGTCCTGCGGAAGGTCGAGCATCACGTCGTACGTGGCAAACTCGCCGTAGAACTCACCCGCCGGATAGAGCGGGTGGTCCTGCCATCCCCACCGGTCGTACACCACGACCTTCGGATACCACTGCGCGAAGTCGAGGCGTCGTCCCTGGCGCCCCTGTCGCCGCGGCAGGGTCGAGGGCCGCGCCCGCCAGTCGATCTCCATCACCGCCGAGTCTCCCGGCACGAGCGGCCGCGGCAGCGCCCAGTGCGCGATCGTCGAATCGGGCGCGTACGGATAGTCGGGTCTGGCTCGCTCTCCCATCACCGTCGCATCGGTGATGCGCTCGAACGCGTAGTCCGGGTCCCGCAACCGCTGGAATCGCACCCGTCCTTCGGCGGCGTCCGCCGCGGACCAGCGCGAGCCCGGCCGGAAGGCGTTCAGGTACTGGTGCACGAAGAAGTCACGCAGCGTGTCCGGGGAGCGGTTCACGTACGTGATGCGTGCGTGACCGACCAGCACGCCCGCCGGCTCGTCCAGCGCCGCCGTGATGTGGTAGGCAGCCCGCTGCTGCCAGTAGCCCGCGGTGTCAGGGGCCAACAAAAAGAGAAGGATTGGGATCATCGGGCTCATGGGGATGGGGAAGCTACTCGCCCCTCGCTCGGACGGGGAGGCGTGACGCGTGATTTCGGCCTGCGGCGCACGAATCGGGCGCCGGTTTTCGACGACTGACTCCTCATGTTGGGCGCGTAAACCTCGACAACAGGAGCCAGTTATGACGCATAAATCGCGCTATCTCCCGATCTGTGGGATCCTGCCGGCCGTGGCCGCCCTCGCCGCGCTGGCGGGGTGCAGCGACCGTCCGCCCGCGACGGGCCCAGCCCCCGGCACACCCGAACCGGCGGCGGACGCTCGCAACACAGGACCGCAGACGACATCCGAGGCATTGGCGCAACACCTGGCGCTCGCACTTGCGCACCCGGGTTTTCGGGCGTACGTCAAAGCGCAGCTCGATTCGTCGCCGTTCCGCGAGCACAAGCTCCACTTTCAGCGTTTCCTTGGCGCGCACGCGGGTCACGCTCGCGACGCAGTTGCTCAGCACGCCGGGGTAACGGCCGCCGAGCTCGACCGCGAGGCTCAGGCGGCGATCCCGCTCGAGTTCTACTTCCCGGTGCCGGCTCACCGGCTCGCCTGGAGCGGCGACGCTAACGTGCTCGTCGCGACCGCCCTGCGCGACCACGACGTCCCGGTGGCGTTCGACCCGCAGGGGCACCGCATCCTGTTGGACCCGGACCGCCCGCCCGCGACCCCGGTGATCGCCCTCGTCCCGGTCGAGACGGACTTCACCCCGTCGCCCTCGATGATGTTGTGCCAGGAGGACTGCGGCGGCGGCGGCGGCGGCGCCTCGCCGCCTGCGCCTGCCCCGCCTCCGCCCCCGCCCCCGCCCCCATCCGGGCTCTACATGACGCAAGCCCATTTCGGGAACGATTTTGAGGGTTGGTTGAAAGGCGCCCCCGAATTTGAGGTGCACGTGCTCGGCCAGAAGGGGCAGACCGACTCGCTCACCGATTACCAGTGCGCCGGTGAGAAACAGCCGGCACCCTACTACTTCGACCAGAACGGGCTCGACTGGAGCGGCAGCGTCATGGTGTTCAGCAAGAGCCAGATCGATGCCTACAACGCCGCCCACCCCGGCCACAACGTGCGGGTCTACGTCGTGGAGGACGACGACACGGCGTGCCAGATCAAGACGAGTGCCGATGCCTGGAAGAAGGCGCTCGACGCCGTGGACGGGGCGAACCAGCTCCTGACGGCCGGTAAGGACACGACCTCGAGCACGGGCCAGACGCTGTGGAAGTTCGCCAAGGCGCTTCAGAAGCTCCTGAGCGCGCTCCCGTCGCTGATCAACACCAACGACGAGCTCGTGGGTGACGCGGTACAGGACAACGTCGTCGCGGAGTATCACCCAGGATTTAACTGGATCGTCAAGGGTGAGAACAACGTCACCAACGGCTGGGTGCAGCTGGAGATGAAGTGAACGACTCACACAGGGGAGCAGGAATGCGCACGCTCATCGGATTGCTCGCCGCGGTGGCCCTGGCCGCTCCAGGTCGGGCCGGCGCCCTGCAGTGGGGCCTCTCGGCGGAGGTCGGGGTGGCGCGCTTCGCCGGCACGGCCCAAGACAGCTCAGGCGCCACGCTCGGGCCCTACCGCCCGACGACGTTCGCAGTGCGGGTCGACCGGGATCTCGGCCCCGTGCGAGTCGGCCTCGGCCTGCTGTACGCCCGCACCGGCCTCGCGGGGGAGCAGGACCAGACCGCGGTTGTCTTCTACGACCGCGCGTCGCTGGTCGAAGCTGCTCCGGAGCTCTCGATCACGGTGGTGCGCTTCGGCGCCGGCGTCGTGACCCGCGTCGCCGGCGGTCCCAGCCTCGCCATCTGGGACGTGGACGGCGTGTCGCGCACGCGAGTCGGGGCGCGGGGAGCGGTCGCATTCGACTGGCCGCTTTCTGAACGGTGCACCGGCTCGCTGCGCGCGACCGCCGTCGTGAGCGGATCGGTGATGAATCGTGGCGAGACTCCGCCGGGGGTGGACCGACGCACGACGCGGCGTGGGGGCGTGTCGGTCGGGCTGCGCTATCGGCTGTAGCTCGGTAACGAAACGTCGGCCCGGGGGTCACGGCCGTGGCTCGGCCACGAGGTTGGCCAGCCGTCGCTTGGCCTCGCGCACCCGGGGCTGGAGCGCCGGGTCGGCGTCGCGCCAGAGGTCGGCGAACCTTCCGTAGAAGTCGACGGCTTTGGCGCGCTCGCCCTTCGCCTCGTACAGCTCTCCCATCCGGAAGAAGGCGAGCGGCTGCCAGATGTTGTAGACTCCCGGCCCGTACCAGTCAGCCTCACCGGCTCCGGCCCACTTCTCGTAGTACGTGAGTGCAGAATCTGGTAACCCCATGCGGTCGAAGGCCCCGGCCATCGCCACATGGGCACAATATCCACAGATACCGTGTTCGGCGCGACGAAACGCCGCGATCGCCTGGGGTAGCGTCTCGTCCCGCATGGCGAGTACTGCACCCCGCGTGAAGTTCCGCATGTATGTCCTGGCGCGCCCGGCCGACATTCCCGGATTCAGTGCGAACTCTGCGGTCAGGGCCTCGGCTCGCTGCCGGTCCCCCACCTGTGCGGCCGTCAGGATCAGCCGCGCCAGCGGCTGCTCCCGCGGGGCGAGCCGCTCGACCGGCGAGGCGCGCAGCACCTCGTTCAGGCGGGCCATTGCTGCCCGGCGGTCACCCCGGTAGAGGGCGATCGGCTCGGCCCGCCGGGCCTGCAGGGCCAGGGCCGCGCCCGGGAGTCCGCGCGCGCCGTACAGCTCCGCCGAGGTGATCAACGCCCGGTCCGCTTCGGCGAGCTTGCCACGAACGGTCAGGGTTCCCGCGAGCAGGCGCGTCAGCCGCAGCCGGGCGCCGCCGTTGCTGCGATAGCGCTCGATCTGCTCGCGGATCCGGGTCTCGGCGGCGCTGAAGTCTCGCTTAGCCAGGTCGTTGATTACATCGAGCTCGTCGAGCCCGGGACCGGGAGGGACGCGCGACTTGATGAAACGGAGCGTCGCGGTCGCCGAGTCGGAATGCCCGAGATAGAGTTGTTCCAGGAGGAGGTTGCTCCAGGCGAGGAAGTTCTCCGGCTCGGCGATGACGGCGCGTCGATAGGTCTGTTCCGCCGCGGTCGCGTCTCCGGCAAACTCCTGCATGACGCCGAGGTTGTTGATCGCCCAGGCATCGTCGGGATACTCCTGCAGCAGGGATTCCAGGGCGGTGACCGCGCTATCCAGCTCCCCGGTCACGTCGCTGTAGTAGGAGCTCTCGGTGAGCTTGCGCTCGCGGAAGGTCAGGCGATCGCGCAGCCGGAACGCCCGCGTGAGAGCCGCCTCGGCCTGCGCCGCTGGCCCACCCTCATTGAAGACCATCGTCCCGAGCTTCCGCCACGCCATCGCGAATCCGCTGTCAGTGGCCACGGCCTCCTCGAGGAGCGCAATGCCCCGATCAAAGTCGGCGATGTCCTCGGCTCGGACCGCCTGAGAGTACTTTCCGAGCGCTTCGAGCGATCCGGTAGTCACCTCCGCCAGCGGCGCATTGGCGCGGATGCTCCGCAGCGATTCGCCGATCTTCTCCCGCAGCCGCTTGGAGACCCGGTCTACCGCGTCGAGGATGCGCGTCGAGTCGCGGGCCGTCTCCCGCGCGATCGCCAGCACTTCTCCCGATTCGGCGCTCACGAGCTGCGCCGAGATCAGGATGCTGGGACCGGCCTGCCGCAGCTCTCCCGCCACCACCGCCTTGATCCCCGCGCGCTGGGCGATTTCGCGCGCCACGCCCTCGTCCACCGACGTGGTGTCGGGGCGTTGCATCCGCCGCAGCACCCGCCGCACATAGTCGGCTGCAACGGGCGAGACGAGCGTCGACTGGCTGAAATCCACCCGGAACGCTTCGGTGACGGCGGGGCCCAGCAGGGCGTCGCGGGTCTGGTTCGCGAAGTCGGCGATGACGAGCCGATCACGTTCCCGCAGCTTCCCACTCGCGAGCAGCGTGCCCACCGGTCCAATGCCCAGCACCCGCATGCCCATGTAGGTCGCGGTAACCACGCCCAGCGCGGAAAACGCCATGACACCACCCCACACCGCTCCACGCAGCGTGAGCCGCCGATGGACCACCCCAGGGACCGCTAACGGTGCGCGCCCCGCCCCGGCCAGTCGGCGGTTGTGGAGCATCGTGGCGAGGACCACTACGGGGAGCCCGAGCGCGAGCAGCAGAACCGCGGCCGGGAAGAACCAGTCAGGGAGGCCCGCCAAGGTGCGGAGCGCCCACGCGACGCCCAGCACCGCTGAGCCGCTGAGCGCGAAAAACCCTAGCGTCCGAGCCAGGGGCCATTCGCGGGCCGCGGGGGAAGGGGCCGGTAACGCTCCGGTCAGCGCGTCGAGGGCGGCGAGCAGCTCTTCGGCGTGCTGGAAGCGGTCAGCCGGGCGCTTCTCGAGACAGCGGTGGACGATCGCACCGAGTTGCGGCGGCACGGCTGGACGCGCCTCGGCGAGCGGCGCCGGCGCTTGGGTCACGTGGGCGGCGATCACCGCCTGCGCGGTGCTGCCCCGGAACGGCGGCTCGCCCGCGAGCATCTCGTACGCCACCACGCCCAGCGAGTAGAGATCGGCCCGATGGTCGACATGTGGGTCGGCGGTCCCTTGCTCCGGGGCCATGTAAACGGGCGTGCCCAGCGACATCCCGGTGGCGGTGAGGGGTGTGGCGCCACCGGCGGCGGCGAGCGCCTTGACGATTCCGAAGTCGGTCACCACTGCGTGGTGGTGGCTGAGCAGGACGTTGTCGGGCTTGATGTCGCGATGGACAACCCCCTGCCTGTGCGCGTGGGCGAGGGCGTCGGCGACCTCCCGGAACAGACGCACGGCTTCGGCGACGGGGAGCTCCCCTTCGCTCGCCAGCCGGGAGCGCAGCGATTCCCCCTCCACGAACGGCATGGTGTAGTACAGCACCCCGCCGGCACTGCCGGCGGCCAAGAGCGGCACGATGTTGGGGTGCTGGAGCCCGGCGGCGACCCTCACCTCGCGCTGGAAACGATCGACGCTCAAGGCGGCTGCGAGCTCGGGAGGGAAAACCTTGAGGACTACCCGGCGGCCCAGGGCGATCTCGTGCGCGAGAAAGACACGGCTCATCCCCCCGCCGCCCAGCTCCCGCTCGACGCGGTAGGCGCCTGCCAAGTGGGATTGGAGCTGCCCCAGCAAATCCGCCAGAAGGTCACTCCCCCGTCAACATCTTCCTCCGCAGCACGTTGAGCTTGCGCCGCATCGAGCCGTCGAAGATCCGGTCTCCCACCCGCACGACGATACCGCCGAGGATGGCACGGTCGGCGCGGAAATGCGCGCGCACCTCCTTGCCGATCGCCCTGGCGAGCCGCTCGGTGATCTGCTTCGAAAGCTCGTCGTCCGGCGGGTGGGTCAGAATCACGCCGGCGTGCACCCGATTGAACTTTACGTCCAGCAGCCCATGGTACTGCTGGGCGATCTCGCTCAGCAGTCCCTGCCGCCCGCGCCGCACCACCGCTTGCAGAAACCGGACGAACTCGGCCGGGGCCACGTCGCCGAGCGCGCGCGCGAGCAGCTGGCCCTTGGTCGCTTTGGCGACGCGCGGCGACTCGAGGACCATGGCGATGCGCTCGTCGGCCGCGACGGCGCCGGCCACCGCCTCCATGAGCCGGCCGTAGCGCTCGGCGGTGTCTGCGCCGTGTGCCTCCGCGGCCAGGAACAACGCCTGTGCGTAGTTGCGCGCGATCGTGACCGATTTCACCGTCGCTCCTCGAGCGTCGCCAGGTATTCCGTCACCAGGCGGCGGTTGGCCTCGTTGTCGAGCTGCGCCTCGAGCAGCTTCGACGCCGCGGCGATCGAGAGGTCCACCGCCTCGCGGCGCAGCGCCAGGATCGCCTTCTCCCGTTCCTCCTCGATGTCCTTGCGGGCCCGCGCCAGCAGGTCTTCGTACTCCTCCCGCGCCTTGGCGAGCAGCGTGGCGCGCTCCTTGTCGGCGATGGCCTTCGCGTTGGCGATCAGCTCCTGCGCCTCGGCCTTGGCGCTCGCGGCCAGGCGGCGGTGCTCCTCCAACAAACGCTGCGCCTCCGCGCGGGCCCGCTCCGCCTCGTCGAGCTGCTGCTGGATGCGCCGCTCCCGCTCCTCCACCGATTTGAGGATCGCTGGCCAGCCGAGTCGCCAGAGCAGCCCCAGCAGAATCAGGAAGACCACGATGGTCCAGAAGATCAGCCCCGTGTTGATCGAGAACGGGGTGAACGCTGCTTCGCCACCGGCGGTCGCCTCCTGCAGCCGCAACAGCAGGACCGGCATTAGAACAACTTGAAGAGCAGCGCGAACACGAGGGCGGCGAGCGCCACGCCTTCGATGAGGGCCGCCGTCAGGATCATGGCGCCGCGGATATCGCCCGACGCCTCGGGTTGCCGCGCGATCGCCTCGACCGCCTGGCCGCCGATGCGGCCGATGCCGAGCCCGGCGCCGATCACGGCGAGGCCGAGTCCGATCCCCGCGCCCAGCAATGCGTTGGCGTTCTTCGCGGCGGCGGCGATGTCCGCCCCCGTGGGCTGACCGCCTTGAAGCAGCATCGACATGTCGACCATGTGTCCCCTCGTGTGAGTCGTGGAGTGCCGCTCCACGACGGTCAGTGTGCGTGCCGCATCATCCCGATGAACACCGACGTCAAGAGCGCAAAGATATACGCCTGCAGGAACGCCACCAGCAGCTCGAGCAGCATCATGAACACCACGAACGCCACCGTGGCCGCGGCGACCAGCCAGCTGCTGAAGATGAAGATCAAGCCGAGCAGCGCCAGGATCACGAAGTGCCCCGCCGTCATGTTCGCGAACAACCGCAGCGTCAGCGCGAACGGTTTGACGAGCTTCCCGATGATCTCGATCGGTGTCATGATGAGCGCCATCAGCACCGCACCGATACCCGTGATCCCGGGCGGCACGAACACGATCGTCTTGAGGTAGCCCTTGGGCCCGAGCGTGACGAGGCCCGACACCTCGACGGTCACGAACGCGGTCAGCGCGAGCGTGCCGGTCACCGCCAGGTTGCCGGTCGCGGTGGCGCCCCAGGGAAGCAAACCGAACAGGTTGCAGTAGAGAATGAAGAAGAAGAGCGTGAGGATGTACGGGGCGAACTTCTCGCCGCCGTGACCGATGTTGGCGATCGCGACGTCGTTTCGTACGAACAGCACGATCGCCTCGATCGCCGCGCCGAAGCCGTGCGGCGCCTTCCCCTCGCGGTGGCGCCGCTCGATCTGGCGCCCCGCGATCCGCACGGTCACGAACACGAGGATCGCCGCCACGACCATGAACACCACGTGCTTGGTGGGGGAGACGTCGATCCCGAAGAGGTGCCAGCCAGTCGGCAGGTGCCATTCGCCCAACCCGAACGGCAGTTCCACCACGCGGCTGTCCGACGTGTGCTCGAAGATCGCTTTGCCGATGTCGGGGCCCTGCATCATCGCAAGAACCTCGTCTCGAGAAAGAGCAGCGGCAACAGCACGCCGAGGAACCCGAGCGACGCCCGCAGCGGATCGAGCAACGTCCGGTGCGTGGCCGCGAAGATCAGGACGCCGCCCAGCACCAGTGCCCGTACTCCCATCCCGCCCAGCCACCGCGCCATGAAGGCGCGCTGCGGGGCGCGCATCACCGGACGGAGTAGCGCCACCGCCGTGATCTGGGCCGCGAGCGCCACGAGCCCACCGGTCCCCGCCGCCCCGCCGCCCAGACCCGTCGCCACCACGATCAGTACCGCCCCCAACGCCACGAGAAGGAGGTAGGCCCTCACCCTTCCGGTTTGCCCTTTCTCGTTTCCCGTTTCGCGGCTTCCGTATCGCGCTGGACCCGATAGTACAGGCTCACGAACCAGCCCACCGTACCCAGCAGGAATCCCGCGATCGCCAGGAGCGGGCGAGTGTGCAGCCAGCCGTCCACGACCCAGCCGAGCCCGCCGAACACGAGGATGATGGCGGCGAGCTGAAAGCCGACGGCGACGTACGCGTAGCCCTCACCGAAATTGCGACCGAACCGATTTCTGTCGTCGTCGGCCATGTTGCGCGCGGAAACTTACCCGCTTGTGAAAAGTTTCGCAAGCAAGGCACCGGACGCGCAAACTTATGTGGCGCTTGGGAGTATGATGTACTAA